>JABAHS010021006.1_pt3 | contig 20737 bp, 12 predicted proteins | sample 7062111 | NCBI WGS metagenome assembly JABAHS01 (sample SAMN14534600, study PRJNA622989) | marine sediment metagenome | biome: marine biome [ENVO:00000428]; feature: marine pelagic biome [ENVO:01000023]; material: deep marine sediment [ENVO:00002113]; isolation source: pool of 4 deep marine... | reverse complement strand
AGCACACGAACGCAAACGGCCCGTCTCCCCGGTAGGGTGGGTTCGGATGCTTCAGAACCTGCTTGCTCCCTGTGTGTTGATATCAGTCTACTCGACGCGACCAGAAGGCTGAATCCGGGATTTTCGAGACGATTCGCTACAGGCTGACACCAAATGCCGCCAAGGTCTCCGGCAGCCGCTCCCTCAGCCTGGCGCGGCGCGTATCAATAGTCTCGATGACGGCTTCGTATTTGGGGTTTCCGGCGTACTTGCGCAGGCAGGGAGCATCCTTCAAGAAAGGCATGCTTGGCAGCCGAGGGCTGTGCTGGGATTCCTCGAACTCGTCGAAGGCCTCTTCGTCGCGATCCAGCACCGAAAAGGCGCAGGCCGCCATGGTCTCTTTGAACCAGTCGGGATTGTCGTGATGGTACGGTCTATCGATGAACCACTCCGCCAACCCCCGGACCATGTCCGCGTCGCCGAGGCCGTAAGTAGCGTTGATCAATGAGAAGAAACTCCGCCAATCCCAGACCGATCGGGGGAAGGTCATGACCGTTTCGGGCAGGCCGGTGGAGATCAGCACCCAGACCGCGGACTCGTAGTCTCCGGTAGCGTTGTAGGCTTCCGCCAGAAGGTAGTTCACGCTAACGTCGTTCGGATCCATGATGATCAGCTCCTCGGCCGCATCGATCAGTTCCGCATAGCGACGCAGCTTGAAGAGCAGGCCGATTCCGGGTGTGGGAACGAGCTCGAGCGCCGTCTCGACGTCGCCTATCTCGATGTACAGCTCCGCCAGCTGACCCACGTGGTCCTCGTTCTCCGGTTCGAGATCGCGCGCGCGGATCGCCCAGGCGATCGCCGTATCAATTTCACCAATGAGCTGGAGCAGCTTGGATATCAGCCGATAAGTATCGACTCCCTCGCTCTCAAAGCGCTGTTCGACATGACGCACCAGCTCCAGGACCTCCTGTGTCTCTCCCTGCAGGGCGAGCATCTCGCCGAGAGCGCCGTAGCGCGCCAGCGACTGACGGTCGATTTCCAGCGCACGTCGGTATAGGTCGGTAATGCCCAGGTTCCTTGGCTGCAACCAAAGTGCGTGTGCGTAGGACTCAAGAGCATCGGGGTTGTAAGGATCGAGCGCTACGGCCCGCTCGAACGCCGTGTACGCTTCGGGGCGACCACGCGCGAAATAGTAGAGTCCCAGGGTGTGCTGAACCTCGGACAGGTTCGCATCGAGGGACAGGGCACGAAAAATAGGCGCCTCCGCGGCATCCAGATCGCCAAGAAACACCAGAGCGCCCGCGAGCCGGCTGTTTGCCAATGCCGACTCCGGGTCCAGCGCGACCGCGTCGCGGTAGTGCTCAATCGCTCTGCGCAACAGCGCATCGTCCACGATCTCGCGGTCTCGAGCCTGCTGCTCGTAGAAGCGGCCGCGGTACAGCGCTTCGTTGGCGGTGGCGTTGCCCGTTGCCGGCGGCGGCAACTCGGCCGCCGCCTCCGGGAGGATCCTGCGAACGAGGTTCCGCGCGATCTCCTGCTGGAGGCCAAGCAGCTCGCCGGAATTGCGCGTGAAGGACTCCGACCAGACGACAAGGCCGCTCGCGCCATCGATGAGCTGCACCGATCCGCGCAGGACAGTGCCCTGCCGGCGCAGCCTGCCCTCGACGAGGTACGTGACGCCTAGCCGATCCGAGCTCGACCTCGCATCACCACCAAGCTCACCCACCGCAATGGACGACGAGCGCGCGGCAATACGCAGATCGGGCACGCGGTTGAGCTGGTCCCGTAGCTCGTCGCTAAGACCTGAGCTCAGGTAGGCGTCGTCCGGATCGTTGCTCGCGTTGTGGAACGGCAGGACGGCCACGCTGTTCGGCAGTATCGGAATGTCCGCCGAGTCGTACCCGTCGCTCCCGGGCCCTGCGAGAAAGACGGCATAGCCAACGCCGAGCGCTGCGAGCGCAATCAACAAAGCGGCCCAGGACAGGCGGCCCCCGCGGCGCAGCCAGTACGATGCGCCAAAGCCGATCCGACGACCATCGTCGGTCGACGTGCCGACGCCCTGACAGGGCGCCAGGGCGTTCAGCAGCTTGGTTCTGTACCGCTCACTGGCGTCGCAGGTCAGCGCCTGAACCCGGTTCAGCCCGACCTTCAGATCCGCGGTGAGCGGAACCGCCTCGAGGTACACGGGAACCACCGCCTTGCCCTCGTCGAGTGCTAAGTTGATCTCCCGGTTGCAGTGCTCCGAGCTAAGCGACCTGCGGGAGATGAAGAAGAGAAACTGAGAGGCTCGATCCAGAGAGTCGCCGATCACCGCGCGCCAGTTCTGGCCAGCCGAGATGCCTTCGTCGTACCAGACGTTGACGCCCTGATCCTGGAGCCAGGCAATTTGGGGGTAGACCATCGCCTCGTCCTCGTGCGCGTAGCACACGAACGCAAACGGCCCGTCTCCCCGGTAGGGTGGGTTCGGATGCTTCAGAACCTGCGCTCCCCTGTATTCAAACGAGTCTACTCAACGCAGCCATGCGGTCAAACCGGCAGCGGCGCAGCCCAGACTCGGATATTCGCATCCAGTGGGCTAGACTCGACACGATCAACCGGGAGAGCACGTTTGGAGCAGCCTGCGCCAGCCTACCTAGGTGAGGACCCCTTTGTTTTCGTCAGCTACTCGCACCTGGACGAGAAGATCGTCTATCAGGAGATTCGGTGGCTCCAGGACCACGGCGTCAACGTCTGGTACGACACGCATATTCAGGCAGGCAGCGAGTGGTCGGATGCGCTGGCCGACGCCATTGCCGGCTGCTCGCGCTTTGCATACTTCATCACGCCGAATTCCGTCGCATCCGAGCACTGCCGCCGGGAACTCAACCTGGCCATTGAAGAAGGCCGGTCAATCGTCGCCGTTCATCTGCAGGAAACCGACGTACCGGGCGGCATCCGTCTGAATCTCAACAACCGCCAGGCGATTCTCAAGCATCGGCTGCCGGCGGAAACCTACCGTACCTCTCTCCTACAGGCGCTGTCGAACGACCGAGCCGTCGCCTCGGAACCGAGCGTGTCAACGCGGACATCAGGTACCAGCACCAGCCGGCGAGTCCAAATCGGCTCTGCTCTTGCGTTGATCGCGCTGCTTGCCATCACGATCGCCTGGCTATCACTTCGTGGATCGGGAGAGCCCACGTCCGGCAGCGCGGCAAAGGGGGCAAATGCTCCGCCGACGGCGATCGCCGTGTTGCCTTTCGACAACGCCACCCAGAATCGTGACGACGTCTACTTGAGCTCCGTGAGCGATGAGCTTCGCGAGCAGCTGCAACGTGTGCCCGAAATCCGCGTGGCGGCGCGCTCTTCGTCATTCGCCGCGCTGAAGCGGGGTATGGATGCCATGGCAGCATCCGAGGCTTTGAACGTGTCCTACGTGATCGAAGGCAGCGTACGTCGGTCCGGCGAAAGTCTGCGGATCTCCGTGCAGCTGATCGACGGCACTTCCGGTTTCGCCGTGTGGTCCAACGTCTTCGAAAGGAACTCCAACCAGCTACTCAACATGCAGCAGGCCATTGTGGACGAAGTGGTGAACCGCATGCTTCCCGATGCCGACAGGGTAGAGAGCATGCCCGCGACTCGAAACACCGATGCCAACGAGCTGATGCTGCTCGCGAACTACTACGAGCAGCAGGTGCGTGCCCGCCAGATACGCGATGACGACACTCTGTTGGAGGCGATCGGCCTGTACCGGCAGGCGGCCGAGCTCGACCCGGAGTCCGCGCTTGCTCACAGCAGGCTTGCCAGCGCTCTGCTCTTTCTCGGCGACGTCGAGGGGGCGGAAGCCCCGATCTTCAGGGCACTATCCATCAACTCGAACCTTTCGGAAGTGCAGAACACGCTGGGCGAGTTCTACTGGGCGCGGGGCATGCCGCAGGCCGAAGCGGCATTCGAAAGAGCCGTACAGATCGATCCCCACAATGCCGCCGCGCTGCACAACTACGCTCATCACGTGTGGCTGTCCATGGCAACAGAACCGGACCCCGGAGACCTGTTTCGCCGAGCATTAGCACTGGATCCGTTAATGCCGGCCCGGCATTACGCGCTCGGCGACTACCTTGCCAAGGACGGGCAATTTGCCGAAGTTCCCGGGGTCATCCGCAGAATCGAGGCGTTGTTCAAAGACGCGGAGTCGTTCCGGGCGATTGCGTCGCTGTACGAATTGCTGGGCGAAGTTGATCTGGCCATTGCCTGGTCGATCCGGGCGCGGGATGCGGAACCCGACAACCCCGACCATGTCGCCAACCTTGCTGAGCTGTACGCCATCATCGGTGAAGCCGAGACCGCGTTGGCGCTGGGACCTCCTCCTAACGTCGGCGTGCTCTTTCACCTGCGCCGGCACCAGGAGCTGATCGATGAGGCGGAGATGCTGATGATCGAGCAGCCGGAGAATATCGGTCTTCGATACATGCTCGCCCTGTCTTACGTCGCTACGGACCGGTTCGAAGAGGCCATCCGCATCCTGCTTTCTACCGGTCAGCCGGGCACTGTCACGGAAGGGATTGTGCGTTCAGTAGCTGACACGGAAGCGTTTATGACGCTGATCAACGCGTTCGCCGGCTCAGAATTGCCGGAGGATCCCGAAACCGGGATTTCCCTTGCCACCTGGCTCGACCATTTTTGGCAGGAAAGATATAGCTTCGGGGGCGAGATCGGATGGAGGGCATTATTCCACGGCTGCAACCTTACCGTTCTAGAACGCCACGGCGAGGCTCTGGAGCTGCTGCCGCGCGTCAACGAATCCCCCCGTCTCCGACGAAGTCCTTTGTTGCGCGATCTGTGGTGCTTCCGGCAGTACGCAGACCACCCGACTTACCAGGCCGTGCTAGAGGAACAGGAAAGACGGCGGGCTGCCTTGCGCGAACGGCTCCCGGATACTCTAGCGGCACACGGGGTCAGCCTTTGATCTCACGGGGGCCAGCCACCATGAGCGAAAGCACGAATTCGGTTGTTGATGTAATTCTTGCTTCTGCAATATTTTCCGGCAGAACCCGCTGGGTTGAGGAGGTGCGGTGAACTTGCGGCGCAAGGGTCCGTACGCGTTCCTCGGTGGGCTGGTCCTGGGCCTTGCCGCGTACCACGGTGCGCTGCTCGTCAGCGACCGGGTTCCGATTCACCGCGAGTATTTGAACGATCAGGCCGCGCTCGTCCGCGAGTTTCGAGCAGAGAATCTGGAGCTCACAGATGAGCTTTTCAAGCCCCGGGTGCAGGGAGGTTCCGCCGTCGACCCCGGCGGAACACCCTACGATGAGGAAGCAGACGGTGCGTCACTTATCCGGGACGCCCGTGAGAGCGCGCACGAGGAGGGCAAGTTCCTGATGGTGACCTTCGGCGCGAACTGGTGCCTGGATTGCCGGATACTCCATCATCACCTCATAAGCGAGCCGGTTGCCGATTATGCACGCGATCTTTTTGAGTTCGTCTTCGTCGACATCGGCAGTAAGAAGCGGAATCGAGCCGTTGCCAAATCACTGGGCGTTACGCTGGAGAACGGTATACCCGTCGCCGTCTTCTACAACCCTCAGGGTGAGGTCATCGGAACCACGAACGACGGGCAACTCGAGCCGTCGAGATTCTATACATCGAAGCAGATCTTAAAGTTCATTAAGGACATCTCCGAACGCGGGCGCATCAGCGCACCAGATTCAGTTGATTGAGGCTCTACGGTTTTCGGCGACTGATCCAAAGGCAAACCCATGTACAACCCCATCAAAGAGAAAATCGCCAACGGCGCGCGGGTCATCGGCGGCACGATCGACACGCCAGACTCCGACATCTATCGGGCGATGGCGGGCGCAGGCTTCGATTTCCTGTGGATCGAGATGCAGCACAGCCCCCTGACGTACCAGGAGGTCGCACGGATGATCTGGGCCGGGCGCGACCTTCCCGCTGTTCCGTTCGTACGCGTACCGGACGCCACCGAAGGCGACATCCAGAAAGCAACCGACATAGGTGCGCTCGGCATCATCGTGCCGATGGTCGTCGAGGTCGAGAAAGTGCAGAACGCGGTGAAGTTCGCCAAGTATCCGCCGCAGGGCGTGAGGAGCCTCGGCGGCGGCCAGTATGGCGCGCTCTATGGCAGCGAGTACCGCGCCAAAGCAAACGAAAGCATCATGGTGGTCGGCATGATCGAGTCGCCAGCCGGTGTCGAGAACGCAGAGGCCATCGCGAACACCGAGGGCGTCGACGTGGTGTTCACAGCGGCAACCGATCTCTACTCCTTCTCCGGGGTGCGCCAGGGCGAACCCGAGTACGAGGCAATGGTCGATCGTGTGAAGCAAGCCACGCTTGCGGCCGGCTGTGCGCTCGGGGGTCCGGTCCAGTGGCGAGACCGCGACGGCTGGAACTTCTTTCAAGCGCCGCCGGCAACGGCACTGGTCAGGCGCGGAGCCCGCGATCTCCTGAAAGAAACCGAGACGGTCGCACCGATCGAAGGCACAGAGCAATAACCAGGCCGTTCGAGGTCGGACTCGAACAGGCCGAAGCGGGAACGTTTCGCGCAGCTTTGCGATGCGGTGGCCATCGAAACGATGGTCGCCTTGGGTTCTCGATGCGTCGTACAATGACCGGCCTCATTTCGCTCGTGGGCAACAATGCGCTGCAGTAGCTGCGACACGCTCAATCCGGACGCCTACCGGCACTGCTCCAACTGCGGCGCCGCCCTGACGGGCTGTGAGCACTGCGGATTCGAGATCTCTTCTGAAGCCAAGTTCTGCGGCGGTTGCGGACGGCCGATCGCGACAGCCAAGGCACCCGAGCGTAAGGCGGCCCAAGCGGCGGAGCGGCGCTATACGACAATACTGTTCTGCGATCTGATTGGATCCACTCAGCTTGCAACGACGCTCGACCCCGAGGACCTCCGCGCCCTGATCGTCGGCTATCACGAGATCTTCCGAAAGGTGATCGAGGACAACGGCGGGTTCGTGGCTCAGTACCTGGGAGACGGCATCCTCGCCTACTTCGGGTATCCCGTCGCGCGCGAGGATGATGCCGAGCGTGCCGTCCGCGCCGGTCTGGAGCTTGTCGACGAGGTTGCCAGGAGCGATTCCGACTACGAGATTCGCGTGGGCATCGCGTCCGGGACCGTCGTCGTGGGAGATCTCGGGGGCAACAACTTCTTTGAAAGAGAACCTGCCGTCGGCTCGACGCCAAATCTCGCTGCCCGTGCTCAGGAGGTCGCCAAGGGAGGATGGGTCGTCGTCTCGCCGACGACCCGCAACGTCGTTGGGGATCAGTTCGAGTTTGAGGATCTCGGCCCGCACAACCTCAAGGGATTCAAAGAACCCGTACCGTTGGCGCGGGCAATCACCGAGCGGACCGGCATCAACCGATTCGAAGCTTCCCATACGGACAGGGGCCTGAGCAGCCTCGTTGGTCGCGAGCGCCAGCTTGAATCCATCATGCGCTGCTGGGAACTCGCAAAGGCCGGTCAGGGACAGGTCGTCTGCCTGCGTGCGGACCCCGGGCTCGGCAAGTCGCGTCTGATACTCGCGATGACCGGTGCGTTGGCCAACGAGGACTTCGCGGAACTCAGGTACCAGTGCGGTCCCCACTTCAGCAACACCGCGCTCTATCCGATCATCAGCCAGATCGAGCGATCGGCCGGATTCGCAAAAGGAGACAATGCCGAGGACAAGCTGGACAAGCTCGAGGCTCTGCTCGCCCGCGCGGGAGCAGACGATTTCGAAGGTTCGGTACGCTACATCGCCGCGTTGATCTCGATCCTCTTCGCGGACAGGTACGCGCCCATCCAGGAGACACCCGAGCGACAGAAGGAACAAACCCTGGATACGCTCGTGATGCAGATAAGGGCGCTCGCCGCCAGACAGCCGGTCATGCTGCTTTTCGAGGATCTGCACTGGATCGATCCAACGACCCTCGAGCTATTGATGAAGACTGTGGCTGCGATAGAAGAGCTACCGGTGCTGGTTCTGGTAACCGCGCGGCCTGAATTTTCGCCGCCCTGGCAGGATGCGCCCAATTCCACAGTCGTTGAGCTCGGTCCGCTTTCGGAAAGCGACAGCCTGAGAGTCCTCGAGGAGATCGCCGCTCCCAACATCCTCGCTGATTCGACGAAGCGCGGAATCCTGGCCAGAAGCGAGGGGAACCCCCTTTTTATCGAAGAGCTCACCCGTGCGGTCATCGAGTCCGGCGAGGCAGCCGAAAATGCAAACAGGCCAACGGTACCGGAATCGCTGCAGGCCTCTCTCCATGAGCGCCTGGATCGGGACTACAGCAACAAGAGCGTCGCACAGGTTGCCGCAGCGCTTGGTCGGGACTTCACAGTGGACCTGCTGGCCGCCGCCACCCAGATACGCTCGACGGAGCTAGGGCTTGTTCTCGAGCGTCTGATCGACGCCAATATCATTCAACGCAACATGGATCTGAGCGAGCCCGTTTATCGCTTCAAGCATGCCCTGCTGCAGGATGCAGCTTACGAGTCCATGCTGCTGGTCGAGCGATCAAACGTACACCGACGAGTTGCAGAAGCGCTCGAAACCGAATTTCCAGAAATCACAGGGCGACAGCCCGAGACGGTAGCGCGCCATCTGTCCGAGGCGGGAGAATCCGAACGCGCAATCGGCTACTGGCAGAAGGCGGGCGAGCGGGCCGCGGAGCGGGCGGCGCAAGGCGACGCCGTCGATCATTTTTCAAAGGCTCTCGCCCTCCTCCAGGGCCTGCCGGAAACGATCGATCGACATCGCCTGGAGCTCGTGCTGCTTGGCCAGTACGGGCTGAGCCTTTCCGCCTCGCAGGGATATGCGGCCCCGGAGGTCGAAAACACGCAGCTTCGCGCCCTGCAGCTCTGCGAGCTGATTGGCGATCCTAATACTTTGTATGCAGTGAAACGCCGGCTGTGCACGTTCTTCATTGTCCGCGGCGAATTTGAACGAGCCGAGCAGCTCGCCAGGCAGTGCATCGAGCTTGGTGAACTCCATCTCCGCAGCGATTACCTGATAGAGGGCTACAACGCGCTCGGTTACGTACAGGCCTATCGGGGAGAGCTCGACGATGCCATGGCCGCGCTCGAGCGCACAGCCCACATCTACCGTGAGGAAGGCGGCTCGGAATATGTGCATCCAACCGAACAGGACCCTCTGCTGGCGGCCCTGTCCCAGATGGCACTGGTTTGCTCCTTACGAGGCGAGCGCAGGAGAGCCACTGAGCTGATTGAAGAGGCAATAGAATTCGCAAAACGCATGAACAAACCCTTCGACCTGGCTTATGCGGAGAGTTACTACTCCGCAATTGAGCACATTCAGCGATCAGCGGACGATGCGCATCTGCACGCAGGAATCTCCGCAGGAATCTGCGAGAAGCATGGTTTTGCCCTCTGGCTGTGGTTGAGCAACATCTATTCCGCGTTCTCTCCGAGCGACGACGCCGATATCGGCAATCGCATCGATTTCATGAACAAGAATATGGAAGCCCACCAGCTGTCGGGGGCACGGCTCTTCCGTTCTTTTCTGCTCGGCTGCCTGGCCGAGACCTACCTGCTTGCCGGTAAACATAAAGAAGCCAACAGTGCGCTACGACAGGCGTCCGAGCATGTCGAGCAGCTCAACGAACGGATCTACGAGCCGGCCCTGCACAGAATCAGAGGCGAGCTGCAGGCGGCAATTGGAAGGAAGGGCAACGCCAATGAGTCCTTTCACATCGCAGTGGATGTCGCGAGGCACATGGGCGCGAAGCTTCTCGAACTGCAGGCACTGATCTCGCTGGCCAGGCTGCAAAGCGAAGATGACGGCGTCTCCGACGACACCAGGAGTCGCCTGGCCGCTCTGACGGATGAGCTGACAAGCCACGGCGAGGAACTGTTCGACCTGAACGATGCGCGCCAGCTGCTCGCGGCGAGCGCCTGATCGATAGCGGCGCGGCCGCCTACACCACATCCTCGAGACGAACGTCCGGAAACTTCAGCATGAAGTCCGCGCCGAATACCTGCGCCGGCGTCGTGAAGCCGTGCCTGATCTGGCCGTTCATCACGTTCTGCAGAGCGCGGATGGCTATGGGCGGCGTGATGCTGTAGCCATCCGGCAAGATGACTCGGGAGGACATCGTCCAGCGGCCAACGTTCTCGACCTCGGCAACGATGGTCCTCCACTTGCTCTGCCTTGCCGCTTCTGTGGGCCCCTCCGGCCACAACCCGACCGTCAGATCTGACGCCCAGCGTACGGGACGAAGCCGCAGAGGCTCGGCCAACCATGCACCCAGCTGATAGGCCCCGCGAAGCGGGACGCTCATTTCCGCATAGGCTTCGATGTTGGGTATGCCGGTCGTGTGGTGGGCGGTGATGACGTCCGCCCAGCTCAGCGCCGCGCTGATCTCGGGCCCGTCGCCGAAATCGAAGCACCGTTCCAACCGACCGACGGGGACGGTTGTCAGCTCGCCGTGCCGCCGGATACAAACCTCCCGCCGAACGAGCGAAAACATGGCTCGCATGGAACCACGCGACACCAGATCGACTTTAGAGAAGGCAAAGCGCAGCGTATCGGCGTCCGGCATTCTGCGCTTGAGGTGTGCGGCCAGGCAGTCGGACGGGGCTACGACGAATCCCACGCCGGGCAGGATCATGATCCCCCGAGCGCGGGCGTATTCGTGATATCGCTCCGCGAGCGCGAAAGAGGACAGCTCTCCGGAAACGTCGAGATAGTGCGTCCGCGTGCGCAGACAGGACTCCAGGACCGGCCGCGCCGTATCGACGAAGGGGCCGGCGATGTTGATCACCAGGTCGAAGTCGGCGAGCACCCTGTCGAGGCCGTTCGCGTCTTCCAGCCCCACGACGATAAAAGGAACGTCGAGCTCCGCGCCAAGTGCCTGCAGTCGCTGACGATTGCGGCCCGATATATGAAAGTCGAGGCCGGCCTGTTTGGCCTGGCGTGCGACGGCACTACCAGTAAACCCCGTCGCGCCGTAGATCAGGACATTGGTCATTTAGCGGCGAGTGGTCCTGTCACGGCTCGCCTTCTTCTGGCTGTTGGCTGTCCTTTGGCGGCTCGGTGCATTCTGGAGGCTCTTCTTTGTACAACCATTCTCCGTCGAACAGGGTCAGAGTGTCCCGATGCCGGCGAATCCAGCTCAATTGCTCACTGGAAGCGATGGTGTCGGCTCGAATGCAGAACGCAGGTTTGGGATAGATCGCTTCCGCCAGCTCTTCTCTTGCCAGCACGGCTCCTTCTTGCTTGTCCGTTAAGGCGGTCTTCAAGTTCTCCTTCATTTGGGTCTGGTGCTCACCCGCCTGTACCTCCGCCGCGATCTCGCGACGCCAGCGCGGCAACGGTTCGCCCCATCGACCCCACTCGTCACTCAGCAGGCTTTCGATCACCATCTGCACCTCGCCGATCGTCTCAATCGCGACGGTGGCGTCAGGGCGTCTGACCCGGTTGCTGTCGAAGTCGCCAAGAAGGCCTTTCTCGTCGAGCTCACTGATGATCCGCTCGACAAGCTGATACAGCTCCTCGCTTGATAGAGAGTCGGCAAAAGCCTCCAGCGAGTTCAGTTTCGAAAGGCGCTCGAGCTCTTTCGATTGACCCTTTCCTTTCTCAACGAGCTTTTCGAGCTCCTTGACCAGGTCAAGCCGCATCCAGGCTTCGACCGTCGTCGGCACCCTTTGCACATCCATGATCACGGCGTCGCCCTCATGTTGGAAACACACATTGTCGGGGCAACTACTCGTCAGAGAATAATCCTCCGCGGGACCACGCGCGCCCAACCGTCGCGGGATCCGGGTGTAGCCGGGCGCACTGAAGTAGCCATGCTCATAGCCCCCGGGCACCGACTCTTGCGCTCGTGCAAGACCGAGCACCCCTGTTTCCTGGTACCAGGGATGCGTCACCGTGACTTCCTGGGAGCTCCGCCAGCACAGGACCTTGCCTAGATCCGCGGTGTAGGACACCCGCATCCAGAAAGGCCTGATCGGCTGCAGATTCTGCACGACCTCACCGTCGCGGGACTCGGTGTGCTTGATCTTCAAACCGAGCGTATCGGCGATCGGTTGGCCCGGATAGCGATGCAGGCGGACATGGATGCGGGACTCGATCTCCCTGACATCGTAAATGTTCGTCAATCGCTTCGTCGTGTGCACGATGGCCTGGTAGCAGGCTATCTCGGCATCGTCGGTATCCCGGTACTGCTTCACGTTGATCCAATTGATGGGCTGGTTACACGCGAAGATTTCCAGCGCCATCGCCTTGGCCTTTTTCAACTCGCACTCGTGCTTCTCGGCGATGGCGACCTTGCGAAGGAGCTCCTCGACGAGACCGTCGCCCCAATCCTCGGCCACCTTGCGCCAGGCGATTGACTCCGTGTAGCCCAGCACGTCGTCTTCATCTATCTCGATCAGCGTGCGCTGCTCCGCGCGCTGACCCAAATTTAGCGCGGGAAAAACCTCGGTATCCAACTTCATGTAGCGTCGGGATTTGTTCGGCCCGCTCGTCCCGTCCATCCAGACGTCCGCCGGACTGTCGATCGTCGCCTTGACGGCTGCCCGACCGTTGATCTCTCTGGACGTCAGCACGGCGCGACCGCTGTTCTCGAAGACAAAGGGCTCGACGATTGCGACCGACTGCAGGTCCCGGCATCTGCATGAGCCCTCGGTCTTCTCTTCCTCCTTGCACCTGCATCGATCGCGGCAGGCACACGTCTCGCCCCCACACTGACAGTTGACCTTGTACCACTTCACCGGTATGCAGAACGACACCTCGCGCTCGGCCCAGGATCCGATGTTGTTCGTCTCCGACCACATCTCACCGTTGCGGTCACCACAGACGTTGATCATCAGGTAAGCGTATGACCCCAGCACCTCGAACTCGAAGCCCGAAGGGCCTGCCGCCGCGTTGACGTACTCATCCACGCAGTCCTGGAGACAGTTCTGATCGGCGAGCAGGGGATATACCTGAATCGTGGCGTCCGGGAAGTGAAACGGCCCTGCGACGGTCTGGGTAGCCGCGCCGCGGGTGGTGTTGAACGGAATCCGATCCAGCTTAGCGGCGCCCGAATTCTCGACCGGATTGAGATCGCCGTCCCGCCAGACGATCTCCGGCATATTGACGGTCTTTGGTATCCGCGAGCACAGACCCCTGCCCTTTCCATAGTTGAGATCGACGTCTGTCCAGAAGGGCAAGGTGGGCTTGATGATCGCTATTCGGGTCCCGTCATCCGCCTCTTCCTCGTTGGCTACTTCGATACCCAGAGTGTCGATGATGGGTTGGGCATCGTAGCGGTGAATACGAACGGTAAAACCTCCGGATGTGTCTCCTCGCAGAAGATTGATGTCACCGAGAAACCCGAAAGCGTTCAATCGATCGATCGCCATTGTCGACGTGATGATGGCCTGGTAACAGGCATTGAGCGGCATTTCCGCATCCTGAAACTGCTTGAGGGTTACCTGCTCGATGCCGAGCTGCTCGACGTTGCCCTGCTTGACGCTTGCCGCCAGTTCCGCGTTGGGCGTCCAGGGGATGTCCGGCAGCATGTCCCGGAGTTTCCGGACCAGCTCAGAGGACATCTCCATCAAAGTGCGGGGCGACCGATTGGTTCGATAGCCTCGTGCTCTCAGCGCAAACAGCATGTCCAGCGCCTCGACGCTGAGATTCACGCCTGACTCCACCGCGCTGGAAAAGATGTTGAACGGGTTCCAGACGTTGCTGGCGTCGAGCGGCAGGGTGAGCAGCGAGGGCGGAGAATCCCGGTGAATGTCGACCAGCAGCCTCTGTTCCTGGATATCTCCCGCGAACGTTCTCGGGAATACGTGCACGCTCATATTGAAAACGTTCGACGCGCGCCGCGGGTCCCGCGCCCACATGGGCACTTCCGGCTCGATCCGGCCAAGCACCTTCGGCCAGCCGTATACCTCCCGGCCCGTGCGCTGGGACATGGCATCGTCGACGAAGATGAAAGGTGACACGCAGGCCCAGTTCTTGAAGACCATGCGTCCGTTCTCTCGCCGCCATTGCTGAAGCGGCACCATGAACAAGAGCTCATGCTGGGCGACCCAGCCCAGATTCTGGACCTCGATCGCTTCCGGAGACATCGCGCCGTAATCGAGTGCCAACAGATACACGTACGGCAGGGTTGGGCGAAAGTGCGCGATCTCCGGCGGCACGTCCATGTTCAGGTACGCGTCGCAGAACGAGTTCAGGACCGCGATGTTCGCCTTCAACGGAAAGGCGCGACAGGTCACGTTCTTCATCCCGAAGGGTGGCACCGCCGGCAGCGAGGCCGAGTTAAACCTCGTCGGGTTCGTGTACCGTGGTGCGTCTGCGTTCATTGCGACCCTCTGTTCAACTCGTCCTCTCGAACACCCACGTTGCCAACCTGCGTATGAACTCCCGATCACGGGAAGCAGGCAGACTTCCGTAGATCCCCGAATACTCATGCAGGGCGGCGCCAGCAAGCCCGTGGGCGATCCCTTTGGCGTACTCGATGGAACCGTAAAGATCCATCAGATCGCGAACCCAGCGGATTTTTTCCCGGCAACGTTCCTCTCGGGGCAACGCCATCATCTCAGTCAGGAGGCGTTTCTCGTCAGCGCTCGCGCACCGATAAACGTGCAGCAGCATGATGGTGCGCTTACCCTCGTAAATGTCGCCGTCAATTTCCTTCCCGTAACGCTCATCCGCTAAGAGATTCATGACGTCGTCCTGAATCTGAAAGGCGGCACCCAGAAAGAAGCCGAATCGCAGTAACTGCTCCCGGCCCGTCGATTGGCGGGTGCCGATCAGCGCGCCTACCAGGCTGGGAAAGATCGTCGCGAACCAGCAGGTCTTCTTCAGCACCATCTCCAGGTAGTCCTCGTCCCCGAGGTCGAGGCGCTTGTCCCGGATCCAGCCAAGCTCCATTGCCTGGCCCTCGGCAGACGCGAGCGCCATGTGCTGGGCTTCTTCCATGATGGCGGTGGAGACCCTGGGCCCGATGGTCGCGACGTTATCGATCATCGGGCGGAGGCTTAGCATTGCCAACGTATCGCCGGCATTGATTGCCAGAGGCACGCCGTAGAGCCTATGAAGCGTGGGAATGCCCCTGCGCTCTTCACTCTCGTCCTGGATGTCGTCGTGAATGAGCAGCGCGTTGTGCAGCAGCTCGATGGCAACCGCAGAGCTGAGCGCGTCTTCCAGGTTCGCTCCAAAAACCCTGGCGTTGGCAATGCAGATGCTGGGCCGCATCATTTTGCCACCTCGCCGCGGATAGTCTGCGATGGGGTCGTAGAGGTGCCGCTTGGGCGTCCCGCGCGGCAGGTATCTCTCAACCGCCTCCCGGGTGATGCGGCCATATTCCTGCATTACCTCGCTCACCAGGTCTTCGGAGATTTCCGTCGATTGCGCGGACAATGCTTAATCCAGAACCTGCAGGCACAGGGTTCCCCTGGGCTCGTTGGTATCCGCGTTGACGATGACACCGGTATAGGTGGCGGCAAGCGCGTCGTCGGGGACCTCAACCTCGAGTTCCGGGCCTTTGCCGGACGATCGTGGCAGGAAGCGCACGCTGGTCAGCGGTTCCGCGGCGGGATCCAGACCATGCAGCGCAGGAACGCTCAGATTGCACGTCGAGCTCGATTGCAGATCGAGCTCGATTCGCACCTTCTTCTGAGACCTGACCGTCACGGCAAGATCAACTTTTCTCTGCCCCGTGCTAGCGTGCGACTCACCACCCTCAACGCCGTCTTCCATTGCCTGACTGGCAACCCTGGAAAATATTGACTCGGTCGCGTCCATCCAGACGGACCCGAGGTCGCGGTAGACGTTGAGCAGCCTGTCGAGCACGCGAGGCCAGTCCTCACCGTTTCTTCTTCCGGTGTCCGGCGAGTGCCATTGCTCGGCAAGCTTGCGTCCCTTGAGGATCTGCTCCTCGATGATCTTGTAACCCAGGCGCACACCATGGTCGACGACGTCCAAGCCATCGCCAGCTTCGGCGCCGTCCTGTTCGACACTTGGTCGCCCAGTCACGGACTCGCCCCAACCGCCATTGGCTTCGACGTGGTGCTTTGCTGAACGGATCGGTTCGGTGCGTTCCGGGTCCTCGCGACAAAGACGCTCGACGCGAGCCCCTTCCGACTCACCGTTGTCACGGATGGTCATAACCTATGATCTCCCCCAAGGCCGGCCAACCGGAAATTGCATGAGCAGCAAGCCTTCCCGACATGACCGCAGCTTCCACGCATCCTTCGTTGAAACCACAGTCCGTCCAATCGCCTGCGACTGTCATGTTGTCGTAGGTGTTGTCCAGCGGAGAAATACGATAGTCCATACTCCCCGGCAACGCCAACACATATCGATCGGAAGGGTTGACGTTCGCGGTCCAGTACTGAGTCTCGAAGTGGTTCTCGTCGCTGCCGTCGCGCAGAGCCGGGTCCAGCAGCAAGGCCCAACGGAAACCTCTTTTCGCAACGGCACCCGGCCAGAGGTCGCCAATCTTCTCGTTCAGAAAGCGAATCGCGTTGTCTCGCACTTCTGCCCGACGCCTGAGTGGATAACTCGAATCAAGCTCTTCATCAGGCGATTCCGGATCCGCCAGCACATTGCAGAAATATGCGATCGATCTCGGAACCTCGGGCCAGCTCTCCTCGGTGACCAGATGGGTCATGTCGGCCCAGGTGTCGAACGGTTTGCAGAATGCCGACAGGGTGATCGGAGGCTCCTTCCAGCCAAGCTGGCGCATGTCCTCCCGCATCCAGATCTGAAAGGCCTGGGTCGCCACGGTCTTCACCTTGTCGACCATCATCCGCCATCGCTCGTCCTGTTCGACCAGCTCCCGGCACACGTAAGGAACGGCGCCAACGCCGATACCAAGCACGACGAAATCGAAGTCCCGGGAAACCTGGAGCTTCAGGGCGCGAGACTTGTGCGAATCCCAGTGAGACTCTGGATCCCAGCCCGCCGCCGCCAGCGCCTCGCCGTTCACGATCTGCGCGTAATCCGGTTGCGATGGCCAGCAAGGCAGGCCGTTTACGTCGCGTAACGGCTCGTAATCATCTCCCCCGATGATGTCGGCCTGAACGTCGAACTCCAGCGCCTCCACAAAGCGCTTCTCTCCAGGGGCCAGCGTCCTGGGATCGGCGAGCTGGACGTTCTGCAGCCGATGGAAGAACTTGAAGGTCACGCCGCGAGATTTCAGAACCTCGTAGAAAGGCGCAAACACAATATCGCCCATTCCCGCGCGCATCTTCCAGAACAGCGAGCCCCGGTAAGTAAAGAACATCCTCAGCGATCCGCGAATGGCCTGTCCCGCAGCCAAACCCGGACGTTCGGGATCTCCCGCCTCGTAGGCAAGCGCCAGATCGTAAAGCCCGCGCACGAACGGTGAGTCAACGGAACGCGGCGATGCGCCGTTTTCCATCAGCCAATCCCGACATTCCCAATCGTTGATGCAATCTAAACCCTTCGGATCGGTCAGCAGCCGGAAGCGGACCGCTCCAAGCACGATGGCAATCACCAGGTCGATGATCTCCCAGCGCAAACGGACGGCCTCGTCGCTTCTGACGGCTCCCTCGAGCAGGCGGCGGGCACTAGTGGCAACAAGCTCCACGAAGCGGACCAGCAGGCCGTGTGGATAGTCAGCAACCGATCGGAGAACGACCTCGAGGACCTTGATCGCCTCGACGACGGCGGCGGTGGATATCAATACGCCCACCTCCAAAAACCTCAACATGCTGGCCAAAGCCGCTTCGGTATCCGGTGCCGCAGGCTCATCGGGGGCGTCCGGGTCTGCTGCCTGCCCACTTCCCCTGAGGCCCAGGATGAGCGCGCGCAGAAGGCGAAGCGTGCGGACCACGTAATTGTTGAGCGTAAACGGATTGTGGGTCGAGAGAGGATCGCCGGGCAGCCCTTCCGCCGGCGGGAAGAAAGCCGTCCAGTTTGACCAGTATCCCTCAGGGCCCAGATCCGCGACGCCGGCATGGGCGTCCGGAAAGAAGGCGTCCGTCCAACTGGCAATCCGGTGGGTTCTAGGGTCTCTGTCGAGCTCGGCGTAGCACTCGCGCATGAGCCGGAATGCGTTCTCGTAGAACCCGAGCCAGATGTGCAATCCGTGCTCCTCGATGCGGTCGGCAGGACCGCGACCCGAAGCACCTTTGCCACCCAGACGCCACCCCACCTGGTATACCGTGACGTGGTATTTGCCTTGGAGCTCCGGACGGGACAATTCGAACGCGGCGGCCATCGAAGCGCAACCACCGCCTATAACGGCTACCTCGGCCGGCTTGTTCGTTGACACGCGCAGTAAGACTCCCCTGGACCCTCACCCGATGATTCGGGCGAAGTTTTTTTTGAAAGTATACATACCTCCCGGCGGTAACGCCGGGCGCGGGACGCGCTGCAGCGACCAGCTCCCAAAGAGTGTGGCCATGCGGGTTAGAACACCGTGTAGCCGCCGTCCACGCAGACTTCCTGTCCGGTGTGGAAGGTTAGGCTCGGATCTGCCAGAAAAGCACCGATCTCCCGAAACTCGGCGGGGTCCGCCCAGCGCCTGACGGGAGTCCGGTTGGTCGTGACGGTGCGGAATTTCTCGCTCTGATAACTGCTCATTGCCAGGTCGGTCTTCGTCCAGCCAGGCAGCAGGGAATTCACCCGGATTCCATAGCGGGCAAATGCCACCGCCAGGGCGCGGACAAGTCCGTTGAGTCCGGTCTTGGCCGTGCCGTAGGCTTCGTTGCCCGCCGCCCCGTGAATGGCCGAAGTGGAGGAGACGGCCACCAGGCTCCCGCCCTCGCCCTGCTCGATGAGCACCCGGGCCGCTTCGCGCAGGGTCAGGAACACCCCATCGAGATTCACCGCCATGACCGCCCGCCAGTCCTCGAGGGTCATGTCGACGAATTTCTTGCCCACGCCCCCGCGGCCGGCGTTGGCGAAGAGGCCGTCGAGCCGCCCGAGATCGTCGGTGGATCGCTTCAGAGTCTCAATCACAGCCATCTCGTCACTGACGTCGCAGACGTAGGCGAACGCGGGGGTTCCGTATACCTTGAGCTGCTCGAGCGCTTCCGCGTTCTTCTCCTCCTTGCGCCCCCAGATGGCAACGCCTCCCCCGGCAGCTGCAATGCCTTCGGCCATGCCGAGGCCTATGCCGCCGTTCCCGCCGGTAATGATGAAAGTTTTCCCGCTGAGGTCAGGCATCCTGGTCGTCTCCTGCTGGGCGCTCGTTGCGCATCTGTCGGTTCCTCACTGGCACGACCGGAAGAATAGCCAACTCCGGGGGCGACTGGCGATGGTTGGCAGGCGGGTGCCCCGCTCGGCCTCGCGGCGTCACGAAAATCGGGTATCGGTTTCGCTCGTCAGGCGACGCAGCGCTGGGGACATGGTGACCGGGTACGCCGCCGGCGCATCCAGCGCGCGCAGGTGCGCGGGCAGGCTGGCCAGCGACTCGGCGGTGCGCTCGCGCAGGCGCGGCAGCGGCTCCGGAGGCGCGACCCGCTGACCGGCTCGCATCATCGGCTCGAGCAGCACGACCCCCGGCTGCCCGTCACCCATCAGCGTGACCACGTCACCGACCATGATCCCCGCGTCATCCAGCCGGCGCACGACCTGCTTGCGTCCGGGCCAGGTCGCCTTGCTCTCAGAGCGCTTACGGCGCGGCACCCCGGCGTATTCCTGGAGCTTGTAAACGCAGTCCAGGGCGGGCACGTCCGCCGACACGTCGAGGGTCGTGCCCACACCGTAGCCGTCAATGGGCGCCTGTTGCCGGACCAGGGCGTCGATCTGCTGCTCGTCCAGTCCTCCGCTGGCAAAGATGCGGATCGTCTGGCAACCCCCGTCGTCGAGGATCTTTCGGACCTGGCGGGAAACGCTTTCCATATCGCCGCTGTCAATCCTTACCCAATCGATGGCGATGTCGTCCGGGGCGAGCCGGTTGGCCAGATCGACGACCCGGTGGGCGCCGGTTGCGGGATCGTAGGTGTCGATGAGGAGCGTGACGGTGCCGCGGTGGCTTCTCGCGAAGGCTTCGAAGGCATGCTGCTCGCTGTCGTGGGCCTGGATGAACGAGTGCGCCATGGTGCCGTAAGCGGGGATGTCGTAGAGCGTGCTCGCCAGCACGGTGGCGGTGCCGGAGAAGCCGCTCAGGTAGCTGGCACGGGCGGCCAGAACGGCGGCCTCTGCCCCGTGCGCGCGTCGCATGCCGAAGTCCACCAGCAATCGTCCGGAAGCCGCATGCATGCACCTTGCCGCCTTCGAGGCGATGAGCGTTTGCAGGTGCAGCAGGTTCATGATGCGGCTTTCGACGAGTTGGGCTTGCGGTAGCGGGGCGGTGATCTGCAGGACCGGCTCGTCCGGGAAAAACACGGTGCCTTCCGGCATGGCGTCCACGTCACCGCTGAAGCGGAACGTCTTGAGACTCTCGAGGAACGGACCACCAAACAGTCCGGTCTGTTCGAGCGCGGCGATGTCGTCTTCGGAAAAGGCGAGCGCGTCCAGATAATCGAGCACCTGCTCGAGGCCGGCGGCGATAAGGTAGTTACGCTCCGGCGGCAGCCGACGGACGAAGAACTCGAACACCGCGGTCTCGTTCATGCCGCTGTCGAAGTAGGCCTGGAGCATGACGAGCTGATACAGGTCGGTCAGCAGGGGGCTTTGGCGCCAATCGCCGGCCGGGGCTTTCACGCGCTACCCCAAAGCTCTGCCGACTCGACGATCCGCACGCCTGAAGCCGCCAGGACGCGGCGCACCTCGTCATCGCTCGCCGCCTCCACCGGACGGGTGAGGTCCCAGATCACGGTCGCGTTGAAACCGAGCGT
>JABAHS010042010.1_pt1 | contig 20745 bp, 16 predicted proteins | sample 7062111 | NCBI WGS metagenome assembly JABAHS01 (sample SAMN14534600, study PRJNA622989) | marine sediment metagenome | biome: marine biome [ENVO:00000428]; feature: marine pelagic biome [ENVO:01000023]; material: deep marine sediment [ENVO:00002113]; isolation source: pool of 4 deep marine... | reverse complement strand
GTCCGCTATTGGCCGAAAGCAGCCACTCGACTGCTAAACTGATGAGAGGCCGCTAATGACCCAAAGCGGACGCTCACGGAGCCGAGGGCAGATTGAGTGGATTCAGCCAAACTAAATGACTGGTTGCAGGTGATCGGCATATTTGCGCTGGTTGCTTCGCTGATTTTTGTTGGTTTTCAGATGAAGCAGGAACAAGAGATCGCGATCGCTAATCAATATCAAGCTCGGGCTACAACTGCGGTGTCAGTGCAAGAGGCTAGGGACCAAAGTGAAATTGTCAGGCGGCAAGAAGGGCAACGGCATATTGATCTCTACGGTTGGCCCGAAGGATTTGATGAGGAAATGTCTGCTGAGGAGTTCGGTTCCATAATCTTTGATGCCAGACGATTGATATACGCCTACGACAACAATCATTATCAGTACCACGCAGGTTTTTTACCGGAAGACACGTGGCAATCGAACAGGAAGACGATACAAAGGTTGGCCCAGCAACCAATATACCACTACCTATTCGAGGCTAGTCACGGAGCATACCGACCAGCTTATGTCGATGTCTGGTACGGCAGAGACTCAGATCAGTATTCGGAGCCTGAGTAATCTTGTATTTCCGATGTCCGCTATTGGCCGAAAGTGGCCACTCGCCTAGATTAAACTACACTGTCTGGTATTGGTGATTAGCGGACATTTCGCTATCACTCTGCAGACAATCAGATTCACGGATATAAGTTTCCCATGTGGAATCCAGTTTTCGTTGGCGCCGCACTAATTACAAGCTCAATGCTGATTAGTTCGGTCGTTCTCCTGGTCCTGGAACCCAATATGGGATTCACATCTTTCGCCGACTTTTATGACTTGCAGAAAGTTGTTCCTGCTCTTAGTTCATGGGAGTGGCGTATTGGCAATGTTGCTCACCTGCTGGATGGATTTGGCTTGCTATTTCTCAGCTCAGGCATCCGCACAATGAAACTTCAAAGATCGGCGATTATTTCATCGATTGGCTTAGCTGCGGCACCGTTATTCATCGTTATTGGCATGTCTGGGTTTGTTGGTGATCAGCTGATTTCGTTGTTGGCGGATGAGAGTGAGAGGAATGCGGCATTACTTGGGCTCATAATGGGCTCTCGGACAATGGTCCTTTATGCAGCGGTTTCGTTGTTTGGCGCGATGGTACTGGCATTCAGTGCGGAAAATCAGTTTGGTCCACGCTGGCTCCGGATCTTGGGTGTCCCGGTCGGCCTTTGCGGGCTGCTATTTGTATTTTTTCCAACACCCGTGCCGGCCATTCTTCTCATTTGGTCTGCGGCATTTCTAACTACAATTTTTCGAGGAAGATGGGTCGGCACAGGAGCTCTCTGAGAGGCCGCTTTTGGCCGAAAGTAGCCGCATGCTTGGATTGAGCTAGACTGTCTGGTGTTGACCCAAAGCGGCCACTCGCTCGTCGCTCAGTATCGGTACATTATGCTGCATATTTACACGATTATTGGTAGTTAGGCATCACGGAGAGACCGTCATCAACTGGGAAGCAATTGGAGCATTTGCGGAATTATTGGCTGCGATTGGAGCAATTGTTGCGATCGTTTATCTGGCCTTACAGCTCAGACACAACACCGAGGCACTAGAACGGACGGAACGAGCTGCTCGAGCTGCAACAAGCTTTCAGGGCGCCCACTCCTGGGCAGACATAAATCTGGCAGTTCTCGATCCTCCGAATCTTGCAGTAGCAACGGCAGCTTCATTCGATGACAACCCACCATCCTTTTCGGATGAAGACGAGGCGCGGCTCTTCTTCGTGGCCAGGTCCGTAATGGAGCGACTTGATGCGTTACATTACCTTTATCGCAACGAGCAACTTGAGGAAGAGTTGTGGCAGGTTCGCGTTACTTGGGCGCGTCGATGGATTAGTCGACCGTACTGGAAGGCTTGGTGGGAGGGCGAACGGGAAACGTCAAACTATTCGCCGTCTTTTATCGTTGAATTGGAACGCGAGCCGAGTGATGGTGGGCCTACGTAAGTAGGCAGATGCCCAACGAGTCGCTGCATTGGCCGCCGGGACGCGCCATTGAGTGACCGCTTTTGGCCGAAAGTGGCCTCTCACCTGGTTTGAACTAGACTGTCCGGTATTGACCCAAAGCGGTCATTTATGAATAACAACAATAAGAGTCTTTCTTGTCCCAGTTTGAATTCATCTTCGTCCTGATTTCCATTATCGCGGGTCTCGCATTGGCGCAGCTTCTGTCTGGCATGACGCGTCCGCCAAGAGATTCTACTGGCCGGATTGATATCGCTCACGTGGCATTCTCGGCCGGAATTACCGTGCTTCTCATAACGGTTTGGTGGTCGACGTTTCGCTGGCAAACATACGAGACGTGGACGGTCGTCGAGTTTCTTCTGCTGTGCTTCTATGTATCTTTGTTTTACGTCAAAGCGGTGATTCTCAATCCCTTGCGGGCCGCGGAGCTGCCCGCCTTTGAGCAGATTCGAGGCAAGTTTTATGCTGTGATAGGTCTCTACTGCGTTGTGGAACCGGTAGTGATCTACTTGCGCGATGGCGCATTAGCTCCTTGGTATTACGTGCCCATGATGGTTCACTTCTTCGTGTTAGCCGGTCTGGGCATCTACCTGCGCAATGCGATGTTCGATCGGCTTTATGCTCTCTGGTTTTGCGTTGCCAATATTGCCTGGATATTTCTTGCCCGTTTCACTGGGTAGAAAACGACCGCTATGGGCCGATAGTAGCCGCTCGCTCAGATTAAACTAAACCGTCCGGTATCGACTTATAGCAGCCACTCTTATCGAAAAGGTCACTATGCCCAAGAATTACGAGATTCAATGGAGGCGGATTATCGCAGAGGGAGCTGCAATCGTATTGAGCATCCTGCTCGCATTCTGGATTGATGCTTGGTGGGAAGAGCGTGTTGAAACAAATCAGCTAGTCGAATATCTAGTGGCAATTGAAGCAGAATTGGCCACGAGCGAGCNNCCACGAGCGAGCAGTACATTGATAACCGGCTTGCAACGACTCTTGAGCAAATTGCGGCGGCCAGACGCCTTCTCGAAATGCTCGCCGGAGACGCGGCAAACATTGACTCGGACGCCTTTCATCGTTACCTGGGTTCCGCCCTGGTGTTCAGCGCCGGCATGGAAGGAAGGCGGAATTCGATTGACGCCCTTATTAGCTCTGATCTGTATGCGACCATTTCCAACGTCGACCTTACTGCGGCATTGAACGACTACACTTGGCGCGCAGCTGCCCTAGATGAACAGGTTGTCTTTGAAACGTCGTCATTTAACGCAACGATCTTGCCGATGCTTGGAAGATACGTCGATATGAGCAGTTTCGGATGGACGTTTTATGACAATGTTACAGGACCGGATGGCGAGGTATACCAACTGACGGTGAATTCGCCATTCAATTTCGTGGAACCTGGTATTGAATCTCGCGAATTATGGAACGCGACATACAATTGGATGGTGCTGCTCGTGGACCGTTACAACCTGTACCTGTCGCTCAACAAGTCGAGAAGTGACCTCCGCGATCTTGTTCTATCTGAAATTGAAGCGCTGCGCGCGCCCAAAGCACTCTATAGATGAATTTTGACCGGCCGCTTTCGGCCGCTGCCAGCCGCTGCCGAAGAATGAGCTGGACTGTACGGAATTGATACAAAGCGGACAGTTGGTGCATGGAGTCAGTTGTCAATTTGGGCCAAAGGCAGGTGGCTCTGTGTATTCACGGTGCCCGGATCGTATCTCTGCCATTGAAGCGTCAATAGCGTCGAAGTATCCGAGAAGCCACGCTCCATGTTGATGACTCCTGTGAAACTTCGTGTAGTCCGCCCAGGCTGCCGAAAGTCCCGGGTACGAATAGATAATATCGGCATTCTTCNNTTGTCAAAAAAGGCGGATGCAATGACATTGAATGCCGCCACATCAGATTCGCTTAGTTCTTCGTTTTTTAGGCCGCGTACCCAGATATCCTTGTTTTCACTGACAAGCCTTGCCCATTCAATCTGAGTGTCATCCCATTCGAAAAATGCCTGCGTACTCGCAATGTTTTGTTCCTGTCGAATCTGCATTCCAACGAAGATCAATGAAACGACGACAGCCGCGATGCCGACTAGCTCAGCAATATCTTTCCAGTCATGTGCTTTCATATGAAATCAACCATGTTTATATTCTTGGTGAAATACATAATAGCCAGCAAGTCAAGGGTCTGCTTTTTGCCGGAAGCAGCCTCTCGACTGCTAAACTTCTGACAGGCCGATATTGACCCAAAAGCAGCCACACATCTTCGACCTGATCATGGCAAATAGACTGAGTATTTCTTGGACTCGCATACTAGCTGAGGGCTCCATAATTGTCGTCAGCATCCTGCTGGCATTTGGCATTCAGGCCTGGTGGGACGACCTGGCGCGATCTGAAGATGAACTCGAATCATTGTTATTGATTCAACGCGATCTCGTTTCATCCATTGAGCTACTAGAGAGGCACGTTCAGTTTTCCGAGCGCGCCGCACAATCGGCATTGGACGTATATGCTGTATTGTCCGGGCCAGGCCCCTACGACCGCGATCGCATCCACAACGATATGCTGCGAGCAGATCGGGTCACTCTAAAGGTGCCGACAGCTGCTTACGAGGATTTGTTGAGCACAGGCAATTTACGCGTGATCGACGATCGGGAGATCCGCGACGCCATAATCAGGTTTTACGAGTCCGTGGAGCTTGCTGAGGTGATCCTCCAAAACAACAATGATGTATTCCTCGATCGGCAGCTATTGGGCACCTATTACGGTCAAGGGATGATATTTGCACACACTCCTACAGGAGTCGGAGACCGTGCTCTGGATGAAGGATACGAACTGATTAGACAGACGGCTCGGGGAGGACTTTGTCCATCAACCTGATCCTATGTGGAATTTCCAGCCGAACTCTCGCGAGTGGCAGATCCTTCGATCGTTACTGCTGAATGCGGCACAAGTTCACATCATTGGCGAACTAATTGCAGGGGAAAAGATTGTTGAAGCCCGGGAGCTATTAGACTCAATTGAGACATGGCTAAGCAGGAAACAATTGTAATTTCGCGGGGTGAAAACGCCGGAGCAGCATTCTTAGTGACTGCTTCTGGCCGAAAGTGACGACAATAACGCTGGCCAAAGACCCCGCATTGAACGGCCGTTTTCGGAGAAACCAGGCACTTCTCATTATCGCAGTAACGTCTGTTTTTACTCGCCTGCCGGACCGGGTGCCTGGATGAGTTGTCGCGGGTCGCGGTATTCCTGTACGCCGACGACGATGGACCCCGGCCCGCCGTGAGCGCCCAGCGCGGACCCGAGCCCGGTTAGCGTATGCCGGGTCACGTTTGGCATCAGCTCGAGCAGGTGCGCCTCGAGTTCGCTGGCGTCTTCTGCGCAGATCGCGTGCCCGATGGCGAGATGCAGTTCGACGTCCTGGCGACTGTGTTTTGCAATGTAGCGGGCGAATTTCGGCAGCAGGTTGCCGGTACCGGGGAGTATGCCGCTCGCTGAAATCGTGCCGTCGGGCCTGGTGCGTATCACCGGCGTCAGGTGCAGCCAGTCTGCGATGAGCTTTTTTGATTTCGGCACCCGGCCGCCGCGCACCGCAAAGCTCAGGTCGCGGATCAGTCCGAAGCTGGTCGTTCTGCCAACCATCTCCTGCAGGGCGGTCATCGTCGTTTCGATATCGAGACCGGCCTCCGCACATTCGGCGGCGAAGACGGCCAGTTGTCCCTGGCCGAGCGATGCGTTGTTCGAGTTAACGACGTGGACCCGACCCGACGACCTCGTCCTTGCAGCCGACGATTCCGCTGCCTGCAAGGTGCCGCTGACCTTCGGCGTGAGATTGACCGAGATGACGTCTTCGAAGTGGCTTGCGAGGTACTCGAACTGCCGGCGGAAGTCGCCTGGCGCGGGTTGCGAGGTCGTTGGCGGCAGCGGATTTTTTGCCAGCTCTTCGAAAAACTCCCCGGCCGTAATACTCACTTTGTCGAGGTAACCGCGATCGCCGAACTGGATGCGGCAGGGCACCATGTGGATATCCAGCCGCTCCATATCCTCGTCGGGGATGTCGGCAGCCGAATCGGTGATCACCGCGAAGCGGGCAGTTTGCTCATGCGCGCTGTGCTGCTGGCGTTGCATGTCGTCCGCCTTCATGCCGCCGAGGTCCCCGTATCGGCGAGCGATTTCGAACACTGCCTCCGGCTCGTTGACGTGAATATGGATTTTCGCCTTGCGCTTCGTGCCGGCCAGTACCAGCGAGTTGCCCATCGCTGAAAGCTGCTCACGCAGCTTGCGACGATCGATGTCCTCGCCGGTGATGACACATTCCGTGCAGAAGCGGAACTCGAGATCGGCATCGGCGCCGCCGGGATCGATGGTCGCGAGACTGGCAAGCACCTCTGCACTGTCCGGCGCGTCGGATATGTGACCATGCGCAAAGTAATCGGTCATGCCTTCGATCAACGTGACAAATCCCTGCGCGCCCGCGTCGACAACGCCCGCTTTCTTAAGGACATCGAGCTGCTCTTCGGTCTGCACGAGGGCGCGATTCGCCGCTGCCGTTGCCTGCGTCATTGACGCTGACAGCGTCGTGCCGGGCTCTGTATCAACGTGATCACTGAGGCTTGCGGCGAACACGGCGATCACCGACAGGATCGTTCCTTCCTGCGGATCGGACAGGGCGTCGTGTGCATACTCGCTGCCCTTGCCGATCGCATCCGCGAAATTGCGTGCAGTGAAATCGACGAGGTCTTCCGCGGCGTCGCTGACACCCTGGAAGAACTGCGCAACGATCGCGCCCGAGTTGCCGCGCGCGCTGTCGAGCAACACGTCAGCGAGGCCCGCGAGAAATACGCCAAGACCGTCGCTCCCGGGCCTGGCAAGCGTATTCAGCGCGGCGCCGAGTGAGATGCACAGATTTGTGCCGGTGTCGCCATCCGCGACCGGGAAGACGTTGATACGGTTGAGCATTTCCTGCTGATGCAGGACGCGGTGGATGCCGGACCGCAGGCCCTTCGCCAGTTCGCTGGCGTCGAGCGGAAACCCTGCAGGTACGACGGCAGCCAAAAACCCGTCGCTTATTCCCGCGGCAGCAGGAACCGGGTGCCGAAATAGTCGAGCACGACGCCGTCGGGCGTGATCTCGCTGACCGTCGGTCCCTCGCGCAATGTCGCACCCTCCTTGTACTTCGACATGTTGACGAACACGAAGCGAGCGTCAGGCTGACCGCTGTACACGTGGATGTCGAGGTGCATCTCGGGCAGCTGGATCTGCCCCGCGGCCTGCAATTCACGCAGGCTCGGCAGTCCGTCAGTAATCGTCGGCAGCGGCGCAGCCGGTGCCGGCAGGACGGTTTGCGCGCCGGGCGCCTGGACCGGCGTCGCAGCGGGTTGCACCGACGACCGGGCGACAGGCTCGGGGGTGGGCTGCCTGGCCTCGCTACCGCTTGCCGTCGCTGCCCGGGATTCTGCCCGCTCGGCGACATCGCCCGTTGCCTGTGATGTTGCAGCGGGGGCGTCCGGCTTCAGCATGATGACGGCAAGCACGAGCAGGTTGATCGCGAGCAGCCCCGCGACGATCCATGGCCATTTCGCGGCTTGCGGTTGCCGGCCGCTCTCGGGAATGCTCGCAATACCGGGCGCATGCTGGCGCTGTCGCTCCGACTCGGATTTCTTCAGTGCATCGAGGATGAAGGACATCGTTCGGCGCTCAGTTGTTTGCCGTCAGCCGCGGCGTATCGTCGCCCGCGAGCAGTGAATTGATGATGATCTGTGTCTTCTGGCCGGCGAGTCCGTCTGCTTCCAGGCGATGCTGGCGCTGGAATACGATCAGCTGCTGCTCGAGTTCGGCGTCGAACAGGTCGGGATTGTTGCTCCCCGGCCGGTAGCCGGTATCGAGCTCCGCGAGGCTCTGTCGCAGCCAGCGAACATTTTCGCTTTGCATACCGGGCCCGATCGGCTCGTCATTGTTGTTCGGGGGTCGCCACAACAACAGAAACTGGCCGAACCAGTAGTCGGTCAACTGATCGACGGGAACGGTCACGCTGCCGTCTGCCAGGGCGAGACGTGCCATCTGCTCGTCGAGCCCGGTCAGTGCGAATTCCTGTGGTTCGCCGTCCGGGCCGACCAGGGTGAGCAATACCGGCCTGTCGAGTTGCCGCAGGTTGCCCCAGCTGCCGCGCTGGAAGTAACAGCGCAGACCCGCCGCCTCGGCCTGCGCGCAGGCCGATCCGGCCGTGGGGTCGTAGTCGACGCCCCAGAGACGGAACAATTCGGTGAAGCCCACGGCGCCCGAGTAGCCGGCAAACAGGCCGTCGATATCCACGTTCGCGGCCGGCCCCTGGCCGGCCGTCGCGGGACTATCGCCCACGTTTTGCCGCGATTCGCGAACGCCGGATGCCGGCAAGGATTGCGTTTGTGATTGCATTCCGGGTCGTTCGCCGGTCAGGTTCGGCCAGAGCACGATGCCGGCAAGCGCCAGGCTCGCGACGCCGAGGACCGGCACCAGCCAGCGCAGCGAACCCGGCCGCACCTTCTGGCCGGAGACCTCGGAGGCCGCCTTGCGGACCAGGCGCTTGTTGACCGTCCGCGATTCCTTGCTGTACGCGCCGAGCAGCGCACGGTCGCAGATCACGTTGATGATCCGCGGTACGCCGCCCGACAGCCGGAAGACTTCGCGCTTGGCCGCGGGCTCGAAGATTTCGGTCAGTGCGCCGGCGACCCGCAGCCTGTGGTCGATATAGCTGAAGGATTCCTCGGCCGACAGTGGTTCGAGGTGATAGCGGCCGGTCACGCGCTGCGCCAGCTGGCGCAGATTTTCCTTGGCCAGTTTTTCGCGCAGTTCGGGCTGCGCGATCAGGATGATCTGCAGCAGTTTCTGGCGCGCAGTCTCGAGATTTGTCAGCAGCCTCAGTTGTTCGAGCACGCTTGCCGACAGGTTCTGCGCCTCATCGATCAGCAGGATGGTGCGCCGCCCCCGCGAGTGCGCGGCGAGCAGGTGCTTGTTGAGGGCGTCCACGAGCGCTTTGGTGCTGTAACGACCATGCGGCACTTCGATGCCGAGTTCCTCGCAAATCGTCGTCAGGAACTCGACCGCTGTCAGCTGCGGATTGAGGATCAGGGCGATGTCGACTTCCGACGGGATCTGGCCGAGCAGCGTGCGCACCAGCGTCGTCTTGCCGGTGCCGACTTCGCCGGTCAGCTGGATGAAGCCGCCGCTTTCGGTCACGCCGTAAACGAGGTGCGCCAGGCCCTCGCCGTGCCGCTCGCTCATGAACAGGTAACGCGGGTCCGGCGTTATCGTGAACGGCTTTTCGTTGAGGCCAAAGAAACTCGTATACATGCCGCGGCAACCGTCCGACCGTATGCCGGATTCTACCTGATTTGATCGGGATCGATGGCTCGCGCCCGCGCCAGCGAATCGCTGCCGAAACGCTCTCGAACCTGGTCCACGGCCTGGTCGACCCGGGACGGGGCGAGGTTTTGCGCCGCGCCGAACAGGTCCGGCTGGGCGTCCTTCGAGAGTTCGGAACCGCCGACGCCGAGCAGCCGCACGCGCCCCCCGGGGTTCTCGGCGAGCCAGGCGTCGAGCAGGCGGACGGCGTTGGCGTAGAAGGTCTCGGTGCCGTTGCCGGGCGGCCTGAGCGCGCACTGGCGCGTGACCGTCGTGAAGTCAGACGCCCGGATCTTGATCTGCACGGTCCCTGCGACCAGCTCTTTGGCCCGCAAGCGGCTGGCCGTTCGCTCGCTGAGCCGCAACAACTCGCGGCGCATCGACTGGCGATCGTCGAGATCGGTATCGAAGGTCTCTTCGTGACTGATCGACTTGTCGGCGCGGGACGGCTGCACCGGCCGGTTGTCGATGCCGGCCGCGCGATCCCGCGTGCGCTGGGTGAAGCGGCCGAAGATCGGCTCCAGGTCGCGGTCCGGGGCGAGCCTGAGGTCGGCGATCGTCTCGATGTGCACGCGTTTCAGCTTTTCGAGCGTCTCGGGACCGATGCCCGGGATGGTTCTGACGGGCAGGGGGTCGAGCACCTCGCGCAGCTTGTCCTCGATGACGACGAACAGGCCATCGGGCTTGTCGAGGTCGGACGCAATCTTGGCGACCAGCTTGTTGGGCGCGACGCCGACGGAGGCCGTTAACGACGTCCGCTCGCGGATGCGATTCTTGATCTCGCGGGCGATCGTGACCTCGTCACCGAACAACTGCAGGCTCGAGCTGACATCGAGAAAGGCTTCGTCGAGCGACAGCCCTTCCACCAGCGGCGTGAACTCGCGGAATATCGAGAACACTTCCCTGGAGACAGACTGGTAGTGCGCCATCCGCGGCGGGATGCGGACGAGATCGGGGCAGCGGCGCAGCGCGTCGCGCATCGGCATCGCGGAGCGGATGCCGTGCTTGCGCGCCTCGTAACTGGCCGCGGCCACCACGCCGCGCGTCCGGCCGCCGACCACGACCGGCAGGCCGCGCAGCGACGGATCGTCGCGCTGCTCGACCGACGCGTAGAACGCGTCCATGTCGACGTGCAGGATTTTCCGGTCGGCGGTCACCGCCGGCGCCCGACGATGACACCCGCGAGGTGGCGCAACGGTTCCGCGCGGCTGCCGACAGGCTCGAGCGAGGCGAGCGCCGACACGAGCAGCTCCTCGCAGCGGCGTTTGCTCTCCTCCAGACCGAACAGCGCCGGCCAGGTGGCTTTGCGAAGCGCCGCATCGGAACCCGACGGCTTGCCTATTTCCTCGGTCTCTCCTTCCACGTCGAGGATGTCGTCGCGAATCTGGAAGGCGAGGCCGATGTCCCGGGAAAATTGCAGCATCGCGCCCTGATCGTCGTTCGATAATGCCGGCGCAAGGCAACAGGCGGACATCACGGACGCGCTGATCAGTGCGCCGGTCTTGAGGCCATGCATCTGGGCAAGCTCATCGACCGAAAGGTTCCGACCCTCGGACTGCAGGTCGATCGCCTGGCCGCCGGTCATGCCGAGCGAGCCACAGGCGCCGGAGATCAATTTGACCAGCGCCCTTGCTTCGGCGTCGTCCAGCTGATCGGCGGACGCGATGACCTCGAAGGCAAGCGGCTGCAATGCATCCGCCGCGAGGATCGCAGTGGCTTCGTCGAAGGCCCGGTGCACTGTCGGTCGGCCGCGCCGCAGGTCGTCGTCGTCCATCGCCGGCAGGTCGTCGTGAACCAGGGAGAACGCGTGGATGAACTCGATGGCCGCGGCCGGCACGTCGCACCGCTCCACGCCGACGTCCAGGCATTCGCCGGCCGCGTAGACCAGCAGCGGCCGGATGCGCTTGCCGCCCGACATCGCTGCGTAGCGCATCGCGCTGTGCAGTCGCTCCGGCACCCGCTCGGCCGCCGGCAGTGCATCGCCCATGATCCGCTCCACGCGGCGCACGTAGTCGGCGATGCGCGCGGAAAAGTCGGGTTCTTCGAGGTCGATGCGGGTCATCTGCAGAAGCCTACACCAATCGGTATCGGCGAACCTCAATGGGCTGTCCTATAATCCGGCTCCCGGCGGTTTCGCGGCAGCGACGAATGCAGGCAACAGCAGAAGCACATCCGAATATCGCCCTGGTCAAGTACTGGGGGAAGCGCGACGTCGCCCGCAACCTGCCGGCCGTCAGCTCGCTCTCGGTCACGCTGGATACGCTGCGGACGCGCATGACCGTGGAATTCCGAGCTGGTGACCGCGATGCGTTGTCAGTCAATGGACAGGCTGCGCCCGGAATGCTCGAGCGGGTGAGTCGCTGCCTCGACAGCGTCGCCGGCAAAGAGCGATCGGCGGCCCGCGTGACCAGTGACAGTAATTTTCCGATTGGCGCGGGTCTCGCGTCGTCCGCGTCCGCTTTCGCGGCGCTGGTCGTCGCTGCAAACGCGGCATCAGGAGCCGCGCACGACCGGCTTGCCCTCGCGCGCCTGGCCGGCGCTGCGTCTGGATCGGCGGCGCGCTCGCTGTACGGCGGGCTGGTCGAACTCGACGCCGGCGACGAGCAGATCGACCTCGTTCCGCTTGCCGCCGCCGACGACTGGCCGCTCATGGTCGTGGTTGCCATCACGGACGACAACACCAAGTCCGTCGGTTCCGGTGACGGCATGATCCGCAGCGCCCGGACCTCGCCTTTCTATTCGAGCTGGCTGGCGCAACAGGAAGACGACCTGTCAGCCGCCCGGGAGGCGGTCCGCAACAGGGATATCGGTCGCCTGAGCGAGGTCGCTGAGCACAACTGTCTCAAGATGCACTCGGTAATGTGGACGAGTCGCCCGCCGATCGTTTACTGGAACTCGGCGACCCTGGCGTGCATGGAGGCGATCCGTGGACTGCGGGCAGAGGGTCACGCGGTGTTCTTCACGATCGATGCAGGACCGCAGGTCAAGGCCGTCTGCCTGCCGGCGTCCGTCGACGCGGTGAGCGCCGCGCTGGCGGAGACGCCCGGCGTCCTCGATATCCTGACCACGGGCGTCGGCTGCGGCGCAAGGCGTATTGACCAGTGACGCAGGTGACTGCTTCGGCACCCGGCAAACTGGTTCTGTGCGGTGAGTACGCGGTATTGCGCGACGCACCCGCCGTGGTGATGGCCGTCGACCGGCGGGCGCTCGTTCGGATCGTGCCGCACGACGAGGCCTGCTACCTGCTCACGACGCCCGGCTTCGCCGACGGCGCCTGGCGATTCGAATTGGCTGATGGCATCGGGTTGAATTGGCTCGACGATATTCCCGGCGCCGGCTTCGCCATCGTGGAGGAGGTCATAGCGCGAACGGGGCTTGGTTCTCTGCCGCCATCACGCATAGAAATCGATACCCGGGCGTTTATCGACCCTGACAGCGGAGTGAAGCTCGGGCTTGGCTCGAGCGCCGCGGCCACCGTCGCGCTCGCCGCGGGCATCCTTGGAACGGACGCGGGTATCGACGCCATCAGCGCGCTTGCCAGCGAGGCGCACTTCGCGATCCAGGGCGGCAGCGGCATCGACATCGCCGCCAGCTGTTTCGGCGGTCTGCTCGCGTATGAGCGGTCCGGCAGAGCCGCGCCTGAGAGGATTGCCTGGCCCGATGGACTGGAGTGCCGCGTGTTCCACAGCGGCGTTTCGGCGAGCACCGGCGCAGCGATCGAAAAGTCGCAGTCGGATGCGATTCCGGGCGCAGCCTGGCAGATGCTCGTGACGGCCGCGACCACCGCCGCTGCCGCGTGGGGGAGTGGCGAGGCGGCGCGCGCGCTCGAGGCCAGTCGCGCTTTCCGCGATGCGCTGCGCGATTTCGACAACGCCGGCATCGGCAGCATTTTTACGGCGGGTCACGATGCGCTCGCGGCGCTCGGCGACGAGCTCGGGGTCATCTACAAGCCATCCGGCGCCGGCGGCGGCGATTGCGGCATCGCGCTGGCCGTCGACGCCGACCGGCTGGGGCGATTCAGCGCGGCTGCCGTCTCACGAGGCTTTGTGCCGCTCGACATACGACGCGACAATAGGGGCGTATGAAGAGTTCGCGCATCAAGGGTTTGCACACCATGCCGATCGGCGAGCGCATCGTGACGCTGCGGGACCGCGGATTCCTGGGTGCGGAGGACGCCGCTGCCTTGTTGCGGGGTGCGCCCGTACTGCCCGCGGAGACGGCCGATCACATGATCGAGAACGTCATCGGCGTTTTCGGATTGCCGTTTGCGATTGCGCCCAATTTTGTCGTCAACACAAAGGACTACCTGGTACCGATGGTGGTCGAGGAACCGTCCATCGTGGCCGGCGTCAGCAGCGCCGCGAAGCTGGCGCGCGACAGCGGCGGCTTCACCGCGACGGCAGCGGATTCGGTCCTGATCGGACAGGTCCAGGTCGTCGGCATCGATGACGCTGACAAAGCGGTGCAGGCGCTGTACGCGGCGCAGGAGCGCCTCGTCGAAAAGGCCAACGCGTTGCAACCCAGGCTTGTCGAGCGCGGCGGCGGCGCGCGCGGCATAGAGTATTACAAATATCGTTTGCCGGACGGCGACTGGACGGTCGTCCTGCATCTGCTTGTCGATACCCGTGACGCGATGGGCGCAAACATCGTCAACTCGATGTGCGAAGGGGTGGCGGCAGACGTCGAGTCGATCTGTGGCGGCAATGTCGTCCTCCGCATCCTGTCCAACCTTGCCGACAAGTCACTGGTCACGGCGACCGTCAATTTCGCGCTGGCGTCGCTGGCGACGAAGACGTTCAGCGGCGAGTTCGTCCGTGACGGTATCGTGCTGGCGAACGACTTTGCGATTGCCGATCCGTACCGGGCGACGACGCACAACAAAGGCATCATGAACGGCATCGACGCGCTCGCGATCGCCACCGGTAACGACTGGCGCGCGATCGAAGCCGGGGCGCACGCATTCGCCGCGCGCGCCGGCGCCTACCGTGCGCTGACGGAGTGGAAGGTGGCCCCGAACGGAGACCTGCAAGGTGCGCTGACGATTCCGCTGAAAGTGGGCATCGTCGGCGGATCGTTGTCGTCAAATCCCGGCGCCCGGATCGGACTGCGCATCGCGGGCGTCGAGACCGGCAGCGAGCTCGGGCAGTTGATGGCAGCGACCGGTCTGGCGCAGAACTTCGCGGCCTTGCGCGCCCTCGTGACGACGGGCATCCAGGAAGGTCATATGCGCCTGCACGCGCGAAGCGTCGCCGCGGCCGCCAGGGTACCGGAAGCAAAATTCGAGTCCGTGGTCGAATCGATGATCGAGAGCGGCGACATCAAGACCTGGAAAGCCGAAGAACTCACGGGCATGTCCACGGACGACGACGCCCTCGAGGACGCCGCCACCGGTACCGCCTGCGGCAAGGTCATCCTGCTGGGAGAGCATGCAGCCGTCTACGACCGCCACGCCCTCGCGCTGCCGATCCCCGATGCCGTAACCGTCGCCGTTGCCGAGCGCGCAGGCGGCGTGCGCCTGGTCGTGCCGGGATGGCGGATCGTGGACGAGTGGTCAACCGGCGAGATTGCGCCGGACGGCGCGGCCGCGGTCGTCGAGCTCATCATGAAGGAATTCGGCGTCGCTGACCGTGGCTTCGAGGTGCGGGCCGCCTCGCGCATCCCAATCGCCATGGGGCTCGGGTCTTCGGCGGCCTTTGCCGTTGCGGCTATCCGCGCGTTCGATGCGCTGCTCGAGCATGAGCTGACCGAGAAGCAGATCGACCAGCTCGCGTTTCGTTGCGAAGCGCTGACCCATGGCACGCCGTCGGGCGTCGATAACAACCTTGCGGTCTATGGCGAGCCCGTGCTGTTCTCCAAAGGCAGTGGCACGCGCACTCGGCCGCTTACGCTGGACGAGATGCCGCCGCTGGTCATCGCTGCGAGCGGTCGCCGCGGCAGCACGCGCGACCTCGTCGCCGCCGTCCGCGAACGCTACGAGAAGAACGAAGCGTTGTACGAGACGATCTTCGACGAGATCGACGAGATCAGCGTTGCAGGCGCTGCGGCGCTTCGCGAACGGGACTACGCACTGCTCGGCTCGCTGATGAACGTCTGCCACGGCTTCCTGAACGCCATCGAGGTATCGACCCCTGAACTTGAATCGATGGTCAGCATTGCGCGCGAGGCTGGCGCGATGGGTGCGAAGTTGACGGGCGCGGGCGGCGGAGGCTCGATTGTCGCCTTGAGCCCGGGTAAGGTGGAGGATGTGGCCGCGGCGCTGGCGTCCGCCGGCTGCGAGATCATTCGAATGGAACCTGGCGAAGGATAGCGTGACCCGACCAGCAGCAAGAATCGTTTCGTCCGAGGACGAATCCCTGATCCTCGTCGACAGCGACGATCGGCAGACCGGGAGCCTGAGCAAAGCGGCATGTCATGATGGCGACGGCGTTTTGCATCGCGCATTTTCCGTCTTCCTGTTTGACGGCCAGGGTCGCCTGCTGATCCAGAAGCGCGCGGTGGGCAAACGGCTCTGGCCCGGATTCTGGTCAAACAGCTGCTGCAGCCATCCGCGCGACGGCGAATCGCTGGATATCGCGCTGAGCCGTCGCCTCGAAGATGAGCTACACACGCGCAGCGAGCTGCAGTTCGTCTACAAGTTCATCTACCAGGCGAAATTCGGCAATGTCGGTTCGGAGCACGAGTTGTGCCACGTATTCCTCGGCAGGGCTCTGGACGAGCCCGTCGCCAACGAAACCGAGATCGAAGAGATGCGCTACGTTAGCGCGAGCGAACTGGACGCCGAGTTGCGCGATTCGCCGGAGACGTTCACGCCGTGGTTCAAGATGGAATGGCAGCGCTTGAATGAAGCATACGGCGAGCTCGTCGCCGACTACACGCGCTAACTGACGTACCGATAGTATTCGATGCCGACATCCTGGAACTGGCGGTCGTCGCGCCGGCCCACCTTGTCGATGACGAACTCCTTCTGCGGCAGGTAATCGAGGTTGCTGGCACGACGGCCGTCATGCAGCGCGATGTACTGGGCTTCGTCGAGGTCGACCGTAAATTCCATCGCCTTGCCGAAACCGATTTTGGCGGTCGCTTCGCGCCAGCCGTCGGCGACATAGAAAGGTATTACTTCGGCGGCATCGCCGCTGCCGTAGCCGAGCGTGAGAATCTCCTGGCCGTCCAGGTCGCAATCCTCATCGACGGCCTGTTCGAAGCCCGCCGCAATCCAGGCGGGCAGCGCTGCCGTGTAGAGATTGCCGAGGTCGAGCATTGTGTCGCTGCCGAGCGCCATCTTGTCGAGGATCTCGCGCCGGTAACGGCGTGCGGCCCGGAAGATCCGGAACACCGCCATCGTCAACGGGTAGACCTCGTAGTTGAGGCGCTCCGGCTCGGCAAGCGAGGCGATCTCGGGTTCGCTGCTCATTTCCGCGAGCAATGCCGAGGGCTCGACGCCAGCCTCGTAACAGTAGGAGGCGAGCTCCGCACGGTCTTCCGGGGAACCGCTGCCGATTGCGAACAGGTAGGCGACTGCCCAGCCGGTTTCGGGCATGCGCCGGTACGGCCGGTGCATGAAGACGGTCTGCAGTGAGCGCAGGTATTCGGCGGGGTCGAGTTCGCGCTTCACATACATGTCGTTGAGCGCGTGCAGCGTCTCGTCGATGTAGCAGGTGGTCGAGTACTTGCCATTGAAAACCGGGAAGTCCTGGACCTGGTGACTCTCGCTGCGATCCTGGCCGCAGAAGCGGAGCATGGGCTTGCGGAAGTCCATGATCCGGTAGTCCGACGCCGAGCCGGAATTGACGAGGTCGACTTCGGCGAGCGTCGGATTCTCCTCGAGCAGCATCGCGACCGCGCCGGCGCCCTGGGTCGGTTCGCCGCTCGAGCCGCGCGCGTACTCGGCGATGTCGGCACAAACGACGATCGCCTGGCCGCCGGCGCCGTCGAGCGCGAGGTGCCGGATCGCGCCCTTCATGCCGTACACGCCGCCCAGGCAGGCGTGCTTGAATTCGGGCACTTCGCAGCTGCGCGCGATCGGCGGCTTGCCCCGCGCGACGAGCGCCTGGTCGACCATGCCCTTGACGATGATCGCGCCGGCCGAATTATCGGTGCTGGATTCGGTGCCGAGCCCGAGGAACTTCACCCGCGCCGGATCGATGTCGTACTGCTCGATCAGGCGCATGACGGCGGTTGCCGCCATCGTGTAGACGCTGTGGTCCGGCCCGCGAACGCGGAAGCTGCGGCCGACGACCTCGCGGATCTTGGGCCACTGGTTGTCGGTCCAGCGGCACCAGTCTTCCAGCCACACACGGAAAGGCGGGATATACGCGGCCAGGCCGCTGATTCCGATGCTTTTTCTTTCCATATCAGGTCGCTTGGGGTGGCCTCAGGGTGCCTGTGAAATGCTCAGCCCGGAAATTCTAGTGGGAGTGGACCCGGCGCTCAAGAGATAGACAGTCCGCCGGCCGTCCCGTTCTTGCAGTGCAACATAAGGAGCTCAGATGGAGAACGCCGCAAAAAGGGCCGCGAACAGCAGGATGATCGCCAATCCGGCGGCATAAGAGAAGAACAGGACGATGTACTTCGAGGTGGTCAGGAAATGGCCCTGTTCATAAACGCGTCTCATTGCCTTGTAGAAATAGACCGGGATGTAGAGCGACACCGCGAAGATGGTGGCCTCCGACAGAGCCTCAGGCACGCTGATCAGGGAGGTCAGCCGGCTGAACAGGATCTGCAGACTCAGGATCAGGAATACGAAGGCATGGAAGTGCACGACGAACAGTAAGTGCTCGACATAGTAGCGCTTGGACAGCGGGTACAGTAGCTTGAGGATCAACGCCATGAGCGGCAGCAGGATGAACAGTCCCGCCGGGACGTTGTCGAGCAACTTGCCGAGAAACGTCTGGCCTTCGTCGGCGAGGACACGCTCGCAAACGGCCGTCAGCCGCTCCGGCGTCAACCGAGTCGCCATCCATTCGGGCATGTTGCCCACTTCGATATTGGCGCAATCGCTGTTGCCGGTCGCTTCCTGGCCATTGATGCTGACCCGGAAACCCCGATCGTCGTCTTCGGCTTCAGCTCCGGCCGCATCAGCGGCAGATTCGAGCCGTGCCTGCTCGGCGCTCAGCACCCCGTCCTCGACGAGTTGCGAGAGGACCTCGTCACGAATCTCGTCGGCGCTCGGCGGCGCCTCGGCTGACTGTCCGGTCGTCTCTTCCGGGGTCTCCGTTTCCGGCTCGAACAAGATGCCGAGTTCCTCGCGCGGGTCGAAGAAGGCGATCAGGAAGAAGAAGATGCTCAGCACGAGGTAGGTACGGAATGGCGGCATGAACCGCGCGCGACGCCCTTCGAGGTAGTCCCGCGTGAGCTTGCCCGGCCTGACGATCAGCGGGATCAGCGTCCGCCAGAGCCGCGAATCGAGTTCGAGCAGGTCGCCGAAGGCTTCCTGCGTCAGTTCCCATATGCTGATCAGGCGATTGCGCGCGCGTTGCCCGCAATTGCCGCAGTACTGGCCGGTCAGCGCCGTGCCACAGTTCAGGCACTCTTCTGCTGTCTGCAGCGCTCCCTCGACGACCTCCGTCTCGTAAAGGACGCGCCAGCGGACTTCGACCCGGTCGGGGAAGCGGCTGGCCGCACTCTGGCGCATGGTCTCCGCAGACTCGGCGAGGAAATGATCGAGTTCGGCCTCGCTCTCGAAAACGTAGTGAGAGACCCGGCAGGGTCGGCCCTGCTCGTCGTCGTCGACTGCGAAAGTGCTGGCCCGGACAATACCGGGCAGCTCCAGCATGGCGTCGACATGCTCGGCCAGCCACGCGCCGAACTCGTCGATGACGTCGGCATCGACGTGGTGCGTAACTTCGTAGACTAGCCCGAAGTTCTCCTGCATGTTCTGGCCCCAGAGGGTCCTTTCTAGTTAGCGGGTTTCGTTTTGCTCTTCTTCTTGCTCACTTTCTTGCGGCTGGTCTTCTTCTTTGTCTTGCTCGCGGGGGGGTTCTGCTCCCCGGCCACGACTTGCTCGCCGCTCGATCGCCGGCCGAGCTCGTCCGGAGCAAAGTCGTCGACCGACATTAGGAACTGCACCTTCTCATGATAGTCCCTGAGCTCGGCAGCTTCCGCTTTGCTGATGACCTCGGCCCGCTCGGCTTCGTCGATCTGGTGTCCCAGGTACTCGGAACTGATAAGGCCTTCGCGCTGTGCCTGCTTGAGCTTCTTCTCCATGGGCAGGTGCCGTTCCGATAACTCGAGCGCCTCCTGCAGCAGGCCCAGGGGGCTGCCCGGTTCGTTCGCCTTGAAAGCCTGCGCGCTAAGGCGCTCGCGCGCTTCGCCGGTTTCGGTGATCAGGGTGACGAGCTTGCGGCCCAGTTCGTCGGACGGGGACGAATAGGTCCGGCCGCGCGGGAAGATAATGCAGCGCAACAGGAAGGCGACCGGCCGGTTCGGGAAGTTGCGCAGGAAGCTGTGCAGCTGCTCCTGGGCGTGATACATCAGCGTGCGTACCGACCATTCGACGAGCGGAATGTCGGTGGCGCGTCGGCCCTGGTTCTCGAAGTGCTTGAGCACCGCTGAAGCCAGGTACATGCAGCTCAGCACGTCGCCGAGCCGCGCGGACAGGAGTTCCTTGATCTTGAGCTTGCCGCCAAGCGTCAACATGGCGAAGTCGGTCGTCAAGGCAAACGCTGCGCTGTAGCGGTTGACGTTCTGATAATAACGGCGGGTCGGCGTGTTCAGCGGTACCCGCGAGAACTTGGCGTGGGTCAGCGCCAGGAAGAATGCGCGGGCAGCGTTGCTGAGCGCGTAGCCGAGATGCGAGAACAGTGCGTCGTCGAAATCGACGAGACCGCGCTCGGTGTCCTTGTCCTGGGCCGCCCGCAACTCGCGGAGCACGAACGGGTGGCAGCGCATGGCGCCCTGGCCGAAGATGATCAGGCTGCGCGTCAGGATGTTGGCGCCCTCGACGGTGATCGCGATCGGCGTGGCCATGTAGGGTCGCCCGGCGTAATTACGCGGGCCCATCATGATCGCTTTGCCGCCATGCACGTCCATCGTGTCATTGGCGACATTGCGGCCGAGTTCGGTGCAGTGGTACTTGAGGATGGCCGATGGAACCGCGGGTTTCTCCCCCTGGTCGATCGCGCCCGCGGTGACCGATACGGCGGCATTCATAATATAGGTGTGACCGGCGATTCGGGCGAGCGCCTCGCCAACGCCGTCGAACCGGGCCACTGGCAGACCGAACTGGCGGCGCAGCTGCGTGTAGGCGCCGGAAGCGTAAGCTGCAGCCTGGCCACCACCAGCCGCCGTCGACGGGAGCGTGATCGCACGACCGACCGACAGCAACTCGACCAGCATCTTCCA
>JABAHS010146271.1_pt1 | contig 20789 bp, 18 predicted proteins | sample 7062111 | NCBI WGS metagenome assembly JABAHS01 (sample SAMN14534600, study PRJNA622989) | marine sediment metagenome | biome: marine biome [ENVO:00000428]; feature: marine pelagic biome [ENVO:01000023]; material: deep marine sediment [ENVO:00002113]; isolation source: pool of 4 deep marine... | reverse complement strand
GAACGGCGTCGACTTGTCCTTTCGTTTCTCCGACCTCATGAGACAGGCAGGGATCGATCAACATGGCACGTCCGTGGCTTGGGGTGATGGCTCGGGGGTGAGCATTCCTAATCCTTGGTCGTTTGGCCCAACCCGAAGTCGACAGGCGGACGAGCTTGCCGACGCGCTGCGAGAGACGCGCCATTGCCATCGCTGACCTACTGAACTTTCACGCGGAACTTGATGAGCGCAACAGCACCGCTTCACGCAGCTTGGTGACGGCTTTTCTTCGCTTGACGTTTAAGGCATAAATGCGTCTGCCGGCCCTATCTGGGCTAGGAGCTTGCGGTACGCGATCCCAGCGGCGTCAGGAACTCCCATGTGGACCTCGTCCCGGATATTCGTTGGGATCTGCTCGGGCCTTTGGCTCTCGACGATCACGCGATCTTGGTCCATGATGATGTCGAGCCCTTTTGTGAACTCGCTGTCGTCGACGTCGAGCCGATGATTGCGCGCGACAAAAACATAAATTCTTGTAAAGGCTTCGTCGACGGGCGCCGCGATGAAGGTTAGAATCGTATTATCCCCTTCCTTCGACTCACCAGCATCGGACCACGTGCTTCCGGTGCCCACGCTTATCACACTTTTTTTGTCGTGCAGAATGAACGGCCCACAGAGCGTATAGTGGCGCCGGAGATGCCCATCCTCGTACGCGTACTCGAGGTCAAACTCGCCTGTCTGTGTCACCTCATATCGCTTTATAACCGGACCGTCGGCGAGCTCGGTGTAACCTTTGTGGACAAAATTGAAGTGGGCAAGGTCCATCGCATTATCGATCACCCGGGCCGCGGATGATCGCCACTCGTACGTCCCGGCCAGAACGACCCGATACCCGGGATTGGTCCAGGCATCTTCGGGCCACGTTGCGACTGGTTGTTTCGGTTCGTCCAATGCAACCCAGACAAGCCCGTAGATTTCTTGTGCGCGATAGGTGATAGCTCGGGCTTTTTTCGGAATCGGCGTTCCCTCGGAAAGTGAAGGAATGTGGACGCAGGCTCCCGTCCTGTCGTACTCCCAGCCGTGATAGGCGCATATGAGACGGCCATCACAGACAGAGCCTCGCGACAGGGCTGTGCCACGATGTACGCAAAGATCTTTGAACACGACGATCCCGAGGCCATCACGGAATGCGACAATCTTTTCTCCCAAAAGTGTAAATTGCTGCGGCGCCTCCGTGACCTCGTCAGCCACTGCGATAGGATGCCAGAAATTGGCCAGTGTGACTTTGGTCATGGTACCCTCCTCGAACCGGAAATCTTTGAAGTCTCTACGGCTAGCAGAAGTTGCATCTGCTTGCGTGGCCGTGCCTCATTTTGGCGGCGGACTTCGGCGCAAGGGCGTCAGAGTCAACAAGGCTTCGCACTCTTCAAGCGTCTTCCAGTAGGGCGGAGTGCCTGACGCTTCGACGAGCCGGCGACACTTGTTGTCGAAAGGTTTTGTAGGTTCACCCACAGCGCGCGTGCCCGAACTGTGCTGTAGTTCCAGATCCGGTGAGGACGCGAGGACTCGTAGGAGATCAAATCGTCGGAGTGCAGAACGTGTTTCGTACCGTCCACCTCGACGGTCAACTCCCCCTCAAGAACGACGCCGTATTCATAGCCCGCATGCTGGACAGGCTCCGGTGCGCTGCCGGTATCTGGCGCGTACTCGTTGACGGCGATCTCGACACCACGGGCGGGATCATCTCTGAGAATCCGCCGAAGGACGCCGCTCGAGGTCTGCAGGACAGGTTGTCCGCCCGCGCGGGAAACGAGATCGCGCTCTGCATGCGGTCCGCCCACGAGCAGGTCGCCCATCTGCACGCCGAGCACGGAACAGATGACCACGAGTGTTCCGATCGACGGGCTGGTCTTGCCGCGCTCCACGATGCTCAGCATGGAGACGCTGAGTCCCGTCAGCTCGCTGAACGCCTGGAGACTCAAGCCCCTGCGCGAGCGAAGCTCGCGGATGCGCGCGCCGATCGCGGCCAGCGTATCAGCCGTCTGGGCGGAGAAGTCGCTTGTCGCTAGTGCAGCGGTGTCTTTCGCCATGATGACGAGTCCGGGGATTTTGTGAAGGTCCGTCCGTGAATCTGTCGGGTGGGCGCGGTTGACCGATCTCGCCCCACGGGTTGTTGGCCAGGCGCTATGAAGTACGCTATTCTTTAGCAGTATAGAAAAGTTTTCACTGCTGATGAACCCCGATGAGCGAAGAACACCTGGAAATGATCCAGGTCCTGAAGGCGGATGCATCCTGTCCGGAGCTGCCTATCATTGATGGCCCAGGCATCGCGCGTGCCATCGTCTGGCCTGGGACCGGAGCGCAGCACCGCTCCATGCACCACATCAGCCTGCCCGCCGAGAGCCGAACCATTACGCTCCGACACCCCATGGAGGCGGTCTACTACGTGATGCAAGGCGAGGGCGCGGTGCGGGACCCGGAAGAGGGCACCGAGCAACCGCTGGTGGAGGGGACCATGGTTCTGGTGGAGCCCGATACCGCCTATCTGTTCCGCGCCGGTCCGGGAGGCGTCGAGATCCTGGGCGGACCGTGTCCGCCCGACCCGGCCCTCTACCGTCACCTGGACTCGGTGTGACACGAGAGCGGAGCCTTGCACGTTTGGGCTCCAAACCACGACGAAAGTGCACGGAGATAACGAACGTGGCCATCAAGACCTTCCATCGAGACAAGCCCGATGTGATGTTGAGTGTGATCTCGAAGGACGCGCGGCTCATCGTATGGCCGGGCGTAGGGGCGGAAACGGCGAACATGAACTACGTTCGCATGCGGCCTGGCGAGAGCAACGTGCCGCACGTGCATCGACACTCCGAAGATACCATTTTCATCATCGAGGGCGAGGGCTCGGTCGACGACCTCACCAACGGGCAGCGGCTTCAATTCGAGAGCGGTCAGGCGATTCACGTGCCGGCGGGCATCCGCCATGCCGTGCGCGCCGACCGGGGCCGTACCGTGGTGAGCGTCGGCGGACCCTGCCCCGCGGACGTCGAACTACTGAGAGCCGTGGGTGCGCTGCCCGACGACCGATGATCATCACCGTCGCCATCGCCCAGTTGACCGGCGCAGCGTTCCAGGCGCAACGCAACCGCGAACTGACGGTGCAGGCCGGTGAGGAGGCGTTCGCCCGCGGCGCCGATCTGGTCGTGCTGCCTGAGCTCATCGTGCCGGGATACGTGCTCGACGAGGCGGGGCTGCGGGACACGGCAGAGCCGCTCGAGGGGCCGACGCTCGAGGCTTGGCATCGACTCGCTGCCCGGCGCAACGCCTATGTCGCAGGCGGCTTCTGCGAACGGGTCGACAATCAGCTGTTCAACACCGCGGTCCTCGTAGGTCCGAACGGCCTGGCGCTCCACTACCGCAAGCTTCATCTCTTCGACCGGGAGAAGCACATCTTCACGCCCGGTAATCTGGGGCTCCCGTTCACGCAGACCCCCTTCGGTGTGCTGGGCTTGTGCGTCTGCTACGACTTGCGTTTCGTCGAGGTGGCCCGTGCGCTCGCGCTTCGTGGCGCGGAATTGATCGCGGTGCCGACCGCGTGGGTAGCGGGTTTCGACGAACAACGCTGGGACCGCGAGGGCTTTTGCCCCCAGGCGCGCGGGGTCGCGGTGCAAGCCAACCTCGACCAGGTCTTCATGGCGTGCGCGTCCCAGGCGGGGCGCAGCGGCGGTGTCGAGTTTCTCGGCTCATCCATCGTGGCCGACCCCTACGGGGAACCGCTGGTCGGCCCGCTGCCCGGAGCGACCGAAATGGTCGCGCTGGCCACGCTCGATCTCGAAGACGCGCGGCGTGCGCAACGGCGGTCACGGGATATATCGCCGCGCGCCGACCGGCGCACGGACGTGTATGGCCTGTGGATCGAGGGCACGCGCCTGTGAAGCGGTTGTAGCGGCTTCAATAACAATCGGGACCACCGGTCCCACAGCGAGAGGAGGGACGCAAAATGCTAAAGGCAACGCGGAACAGAGCAACCGGCTTGCTCATCGGTTTGGCGCTACTCGCGAGTCCGGCGCTCGGCCACGCGTCCGACGAGCTCAAGGCAGCGTTCATATACGTGGGACCGGTCGGCGATGCGGGCTGGACCTATCGTCACGACCAGGGCCGGCTGTGCCTCGAGAAGGACGGAATCGAGACCGCTTATGTCGAGTCCGTGCCCGAGACGCCCGACGTGGCCAACGTGGAGCGCGACTTCCTGGAGCAGGGCTACGACCTGATCTTCGCCACCGCCTTCGGCTACCAGCCCTTCACCCAGGAAGTGGCGCTGGAGAATTCCGACAAGTACTTCTTCGGTATCACGCCGACCGTTGCACCGGCTCCGAACATCCTCAACTACTACGGCAAGCTCTGGGACGGCCGCTATCTCACCGGGCTCGTCGCCGGCTCCATGACCCGCTCGGACGTGATCGGCTTTGTGGCCGCACAGCCTATCCCCACGGTCATCGCCGGCATCAACGCGTTCACGCTGGGCGTGCGCGAGGTGAACCCGGACGCCCAAGTGCGTGTCGTGTGGACGCTGTCGTGGTTCGACCCGCCGGCCGAGAAACAGGCGGCGGTGGCGCTGGTCGAGGCGGGTGCCGACGTGATCGCTCAGCACCAGGATACCCCCTCCGCGGTTCAAGGTGCGGCTGAGAAGGGCGCTTGGGCTATCGGCTCGGAGTCCGACATGTCCCGGTTCGCGCCCGACAAGTACCTGACGGGCACGGTCTGGAACTGGTGTCCCTTCTACCGCAAGGCCATCGCCATGGTGCGCAACGGTACCTTCGCGCCGGGCGAGTTCTACGGCGGACTGGACGACAGCACCGTGTCGCTGGCCCGTTTCAACGAAGCGGTTCCCGCATCGGTGCAGGCGCTGGTGGAAGAGAAACGGCGGGCGCTCATCGACGGCGCGCTCGACTACTGGCGCGGTCCGCTCAGTGACAACCGCGGCAACATCGTCGTGTCCGCCGGCGAAACGCTGACCATAGAGGACATCAACGGCATGAACTGGCTGGTCGAGGGCGTCGTCGGCAAGATCCCCTGAATTCGGACCAGCTTGTGGTCAGCGCCGAACGCACGGTTCGCCCAGTGGCTGGCCCGGCATCGTCCGGCGAGCCGCGCGTGCGCATGGAGGGGGTGACCAAGCGCTTCGGATCGCTTATCGCCAACCAGGATGTCACGATCGACATCCCGGCGGGTGCGATCGTAGGGTTGGTCGGCGAAAACGGCGCCGGCAAGACCACTGCCATGAACGTCCTCGCCGGGATCTACCTTCCGGATCGCGGGCGGATCCTGGTCGATGGCCGCCCGCTGCGGCTGGGATCTCCGGGCGACTCCGTGGCCGCGGGCGTCGGGATGGTCCACCAGCACTTCAAGCTGGTCGAGACGCTGACGGGTTTCGAGAACATTTCGCTCGCCGTCGACAACGGGCGCGTTCTGCAACCGAGAGCCCCCGGAGCGGCGCTGCGCTCGCTCATGGGCGAACTCGGCTTCGACCTCGACCTCTCGGCGCGGGTCTGGCAAATGACGCTCTCTGAACGTCAGCAGCTCGAGATCCTGCGAACCCTGGCCATCGGTGCCAACATTGTGGTGCTCGACGAGCCGACGTCCGTGTTGTCGCCGCTCGAGACCGTCAGGCTGTTCGAGGTCGTGCGCGCCATCGCCGCCTCGGGACGCTCGGTTGTCTTCATCGGTCACAAGCTCCTCGAGATCCTGGAAGTTGCCGATCGGGTTGTCGTCATGCGCAATGGCCGGGTGGTGCACGCCGGGCCCGTACGCGAGATCGGGCTTTCACAGCTCGCGCATCTTGTCGTCGGCGATCGCGTGTTAGGTCCGGGTGCTCGACCGCCCGGACCGTATGGCGAGCCGGTTCTGCGCGTCGAGAATCTCCAGGTGTCAAGTGATCTCGGCGTGCCCGCCGTGAGGAATGTGAGCTTCCACGTGCGCGCCGGCGAGCTCGTCGCGATCATGGGCGTCACGGGTAACGGGCAGAGCGAGCTGCTGGACGCTATCGGGGGGCTGCGGCGACATTCGGCAGGCCGCGTCGAGGCGCCGTACCACGACGGGCAGCGCGACTTCGCCTATATCCCCGCACAACACCTTGGCGTGGGTCTGGCCCCCAATCTCTCCCTCCAAGAGAACGCCGTCCTCGGACATCAACGCCGGCATCCATTCGGCTGGTGGTTGAGACGCCGACATCTCCGCGAGCGCGTGCAGCACGTGATCGACAGCTTTGGTGTGGCCGCTGATGCGGAGGCGCCGGTGGCGCGCTTGTCGGGGGGCAATCTCCAGCGCGTAGTGCTCGGTCGCGAACTGCACGGCAATCCGCGCCTCATTGTCGCGAGCTATCCGACACGCGGGCTCGACGTGGCCTCCGCCAGCCAGATTCGCCGCATCCTGGCGGAACGCGCCCGAGCGGGCGCGGGAGTGCTCTTCTCCAGCGAAGAGCTTGACGAATCCCTCGACATCGCGAACCGCGTCTTAGTGATGCACCGGGGCCGTATCGTGGCAGAGCGCGATCCCCGGCAGCTCGATCTCGACGAGCTGGGGCGTCTGATAACGACGGGGGAAGCGTGAGAACTCTTCCGCGCATACGTCTCGAGCCGCGCCTCGCCGTCCCGCGCCTCGGTGAATCCGCCGCACGCGTGGTGCTTGGTATCGTAGTCGCGCTGCTCGCGGGCGTGATGATTCTTGCTTTGTCCGGCCACGACCCGAGCACCGCCTATGAGGCGCTTGCACGCGGCGCTTTCGGCTCCACGCGCTCGATCGCGGCGACGATCAACAAGGCCGTGCCCATCGGCCTCTGCGCCATGGGCATCGCTCTCGCTTACCGGGCGGGGTTGTGGAACATCGGCGCCGAAGGCCAGCTTTATTTCGGCGCGTTCGCCGCCGCGGGCGTCGGGCTTCATCTGCCGGGCGCGACGCCCCCGTTGCTCGCGCTGGCCGCGCTGCTCGGCGCCGCGCTGATGGCGGGTGGTCTGTGGGCTGCGCTCGCCGCGATTCCCCGAGCATACCTGGGCATGAACGAGATCCTCTCCACTCTGATGCTGAACTATGTCGCCATCCTGTGGGTGAGTTATCTGGTGAACGGACCGTGGGCCGATCCGCTCACATACTCCTTCCCCTACTCGGAGCGCATGCCGCAGTTCGCACGCCTCGGCAAGCTCGCCGGCTCGATACACGGGGGCGTCGCGTTCCTGGTGGTGGCCGCTGCCGCGCTCATGGCCATTGACCGGGGCTTGCGCTGGGGCTACGAGCTGCGCGTGTCGGGCAACGCCCCGCGTGCAGCCGCCTACGCCGGCATCCCCGCAGCCGCAAGCATCATCACGGCGCTGGTGGTAGCGGGCGCCTTGGCGGGGCTCGCCGGTGCCATCGAGGTCTCGGCGCAGACCGGGCGGCTGCAGGTCGGGCTCTCACCCGGCTACGGGTTCATGGCCATTCTCGTGGCGTGGCTGGCCGCCGGCCACCCGGTGGCGATCCTGCTGGTGGCACTGCTCTACGCGGGGCTGCTCAACGGCAGCTTCGCCCTTCAGGTCTCCGGCATCCCGCCGGCCATCAGCACCATTCTGCAGGCGACGATCCTCATCGGCGTGCTGGCGACGGTGGGTCTGGGCCGGTATCGCATCCGGCTCGTGCGCCACTTGGAGGCGTCGGCGTGAATCCGGAACTGCTGCTTGCCGCCGCGCTCACGTCCGCCACGCCGGTGCTCTTCGCGGCGCTGGGTGAGCTCCTCGCCGAGCGCTCGGGCGTGCTCAACCTCGGGTTGGAGGGCACGATGCTGGTGGGCGCGGTCAGCGGATTCGCACTCACTCACGCGAGCGGCTCCGCGGCTGCGGGTGTGGCAGGCGCACTCGCCGCGGGCGCGCTGTTCGGGCTTGCTTTCGCGTTCCTGGTGGTGACCTTGCGTCTCGACCAGGTGGTCACGGGGCTCGCCTTCACTATCCTGGGCGCCGGGCTGTCCGCTTACATCGGCAAGCCCTACGTCGGCGTCCCGCCGGTGGCGACCGTCCACAGGCCGGATCTCGGTCCCCTTGCGGAGATGCCACTGCTCGGGCCGATGCTGTTTCGGCAGGACCTGCTGGTCTACCTCGCCCTCGCCCTCACGGCGGCCATCGCCTTCTACGTCAAGCGCACGCGTGCAGGCCTCATTCTGCGCACACTTGGGGAGAGCCCTGGCGTGCTCGACACCCTCGGCATGCCGGTGAACGGGTTGCGCTACGCCTACGTGACGGCCGGCACCGCGCTCGCGGGCCTCGGCGGCGCATACCTGTCGCTTGCATTTACCCCGTCGTGGATCGAGAACATGACGGCCGGTCGCGGCTGGATCGCCATAGCGCTGGTGATTTTTGCCACCTGGCGCCCGTGGTGGGTTCTGGGCGGCGCACTCCTGTTTGGCGTCATCGACGCCCTGCGTTTCCGCGCGCAGATCGGCAACGATCCGATTATCGATCCACACTTTCTCAATATGCTGCCCTACGTCGCGACCCTCGTCGTGCTCGCCCTCGTGAGCCGTGCCGGCATGCGCAAGCGCCTGAGCGTGCCTGCCGCTTTGGGAGTCGCGTACGATCGTGAACGGCGATGACCTGGAGTACACATCATGCAAAGCTATGTTTGCGGGGAGAAGCGCAGTCTGCCGGCCGGTTTTACGGAATTTTTCCAGAAGTCTCACTCCGCCGTCGTCTCCATCGACATGCACCAGGGGCATCTAGCGGACAATTGTCCGTGCCCGGCCTACCGCGCCCGCGAAATCGTTGCGCCCATCGATGCCTTCCACGAGCGCGCACGCGCGCTCGGCGTACCCATCATCCACGTGAGGACCATCCTGCGAAAAGGCGGGGTTGATGATGTCAATGGGTTTCCGGCCGCTTGGCGCCTTGTCTTCCCCCTCTATATCGGCGACGTACCGAACGCCGATGAACACGCCATCGAAGGCAGTCGATGGACCGAGTTCGCGACGCGGGTCGAGTCGAGGGACCAAGTCGTCGAGACCAAGAAGCGACTGTCCGTCTTCTACCCGACGGATATGGATTTCCTCCTGCGCAACATGCGCATACGGACGGTCGTGCTGAACGGGGGCTTCACCGACTGCTGCGTGCTGAACGCCGCATTCGACGCGAGTAATCACGACTATCGCGTCGTCGTACTTCGCGACCTGGTGCGCGGTACCAACGAGGAGATGGAGGACGCTGCCCTCAAGATGATCTCGCTGCACCTGGGGTTGGTCGTCGACTCGGAGGATCTGCTTGCGAGCTGGGTCTGCCAGGCTAGCCCCGAGCAAGCCGCCGCGTCGGTGTGAATGGCCGGCCTGCGACCGGCGAACTGAAGAACCGTTTGAATCACAATCTGAAACACGGGTATGAAGAGGAGCCTCACCATGCAGATGGTTGATCTTTCCCACACGATGAGCATCCATACGCCGGGCTGGGTGGGCTATGCCGGAAACAAGATGTACTACGCTCAGAACCTGCAGACAAAAAGCATCGTTGCCCAGCGCATCGATACCGCCCTGCATGTCGGCACGCACATCGACGGCGCGATGCACGCCACTGACGGCATGGGCGATATGGCTTCGTATCCGCTCGACTACCTGGTCAACAAAGGCGCAATCGTGGACATCTCGGACAAGGTCGACGACTGGGCCGTGATTACCCCGGAGATGTTCACTGAGGCGTCGGTGGATATCGAGGAAGGTGACATCCTCATCGTCCACACCGGCTATCACCGCCACTACCAGGGGCAGTCGAAGCAAGACCTGGTGCGCTATTTTTGCATGCACCCGGGGGGCAAGCTCGAGCTATTGCACTGGATGCTGGATATGAAGATCAAGTGGTTCGGAATCGACGTGGGCTCGGGCGACCATCCCATGAACACCACCATCCGTTTCATGCGACCCGATCTCGCACGACAGTTCGAGGAACACGTCGGTATGAGCTGTGATGAATTCTTCCCGCATTACGAATACCGTCACAAACTGTCGGGGCGGCTGGTCAAGAACAATATCTTTCCCTTCCACAACTATGCGTTTCAGGAGGGTCTCATTCACGCGGAGAACGTCGGCGGAGATATTGAGAAAGTATTGAATACACGCGCCATCATCGGCGCTTTCCCTTGGAAGTACGACGGCCTCGAATCATGTCCGTGCCGGATCATCGCGTTCTACGATGTAGGGGAAATGAGGGTCGAAGACTACCGAGAGGCAGTGAGCGCTCTCTGATGACCAGGATTGGAGGGCGGCGCGACGTACATTCTGAGCCATTGCGCGCGTCGAACCCCCACCCGCCGCCCAACCGTCGCATCGGGTGTCTCCGGGCATTTACTGATCGCCGGCGTCGCAAGCGTTGTGCCGTACGCGCACGGCGCAGCTCACATGAGCCCGGGCAGGCGCCTTCGTCAGGACTCAGGGGCCCCTTTGGCGCCTTCATATCCCAAGAAGAGCTCCGCGAGACGGGGATCTTCGGCGAGCTCGCGGCCGCTGCGCTCAGCCTTGACGGCTCCCGAGTCGAGAAGGTACACACGGTTTGCTTCGCGCAGGACCTGTTTGGGATTTTCCTCCACCACCCAGATCACGGTCTTGCCGCTCAGGCGGATTCGGCGAATCTGCTCGGTGAGCTGACGTCGGATTTGCGGCGCGAGGCCCGTGGTGGGTTCGTCGAGCAACAACAGGTCTGAATCGAGCAGGAGCACCGAGGCGATGGCGAGCATCTGTCGTTCGCCTCCGCTGAGGGTGCCAGCCCACTGGCTTTGACGCTCTCTCAGGGTCGAGAAGTGCTCAAGCGTCTCGTCGACGACCGCACTCCGTCGGGGCTGCGAGGACACGGCGATTTCGAGATTTTCCCGAACCGTGAGATCGGGAAACACGTTACCCTCTTGAGGCATGAGTCCGATCCCCCGTCCCACCACGTCGCTCGGAAAGAGCCCGTTGATCGGCTGAGCAGCGTAGCGAATCTGGCCTGCCATGACCGGAAGCAACCCTGCGATAGTGTATAGCAAAGTTGACTTACCGGCACCGTTGGGTCCGACAATAGCGAGAAGATCGCCACCCTTCACGTGCATCGTCACGTCGTGGAGCACCGCCATGCGTCCGTAGCCGGCGCTTACGCCCTCAAGCTGCAGCAGCATCCTCGTCTTCCCCCAGGTAGATCGACCGCACCTGTTCGTGACGTGCGACCTCATCGGGCGTTCCGCGAGTCAACACCCGTCCCTGCGCCATCACGTAGACGTAGTCGCTGATGCTCATGATGAAGCCGAGGTTGTGGTCGATAATGAGCAGACTCATACCTCGATCCCGCAGGCGGCGTAGGCAACCGAGAACACCGCCCAGGGCTCTCGGGTTCACCCCCGAAGCGGGCTCGTCCAAAAGGAGCATACGGGGCGAGAACATGACCTGGCGCGCGATCTCCAGGAGCTTCGACTCCCCTCCGGACAGGTTTGCAGCCAGTACGTCCTCGCGGCCGTCGAGGCCGAACTGCTGCAGCAGGTCTAACGCCCGACGACTCAGTTGGCGTTCCTCCTTGAGCACCGCCCGCCAGCGCAGAAGGCTTGTCCAGAGCGACTCCCCGGACTGGTGCGGCGCGGCTACGAGCAGGTTCTGGATAACGGTAAGCCGGGGAAATCCAGTGGGGGTCTGGAACGTGCGGGCAAGGCCCAATCGAGCGACTCCGTGGGGCGCAAGCCCCGTCACCAGGCTGCCCTCGAAGCGCACCTCGCCCGAATCGGGACGCAGAAAACCGCTGACGACGTTAAACACGGTGGTTTTGCCCGCGCCATTCGGGCCGATGAGTCCGATGATCTGGCCCTGTCCCACGTCCAGCGAGACGTCGCTGACCGCCGTAAGTCCGCCGAAATGCTTCGTCAGGCCCCGGACCTCAAGCATCTTCGGTGACCCCCGCCCGCGAGGCGGGCTTGTGGCGCAACAGAAGTTCGGGCTGCTCGGGCCGCACCCCTCGGGGCAGGAAGCGTACCACCAGGATGAGTAATAGACCCAAAAACACCTCACGCATCGCTGAGAGGACCACGGCGAACTCGGCTGAAATCTGAAAAAACCGGGTCATCTCCTGCAACAACAACAGGATGAACGCGCCCACGACCGCGCCTCTTGGGTTTCCGATGCCACCGATGACCAGTGCCGTCCAGACGGTGAAGGTGACCGTAGCCGTAAACATGTTCGGTACCACGATGGTGCTGTGCCAGACGTAGAGGACACCTGCCAGACCCGCTATGGTTGCAGTGATCACGAAGGCGTGGAGCCGCAACCGGCTCACGTTCTTGCCTGCGGCCTGTGCAGCCGCCTCGTTCTCGCGCAGGGCGCGCAGGGTCCGCCCGATCGGGGACCGGCTGAGACGAGCGAGGATGGCGTACACCACCGCTAGCATGCCAAGTACGAGGATCGCGAAAAAGACGATGTAGGATTCACTCGTAAAGGCCGCCCGAAACGGCTGTTCGAGCCGATGGAACCCGCTGGTCCCATTCGTCAGCCAGATCTCGTTGGTCAATACTTGGTGGATGACTTCGGCGAAAGCAAAGGTCGCGATGAGCAGATATTCCTTACGAAGCCGCAGGGTGGGTCGCCCGATGACGTATGCCGCCAGTAGCGGCACCAGGCAAGCACCAAGCACGCCGGCCCATATCGGCAACCCAAAACCTACGTCGTACACGCGCCACGACTCCGGCGGCGCCATCGTCAGGAGCGTGTAGGTATAAGCACCTAGGGCGAAGTACCCCGCGATACCGAGATCCCACAGGCCTGCATACCCCGCATCTACGTTGAGCGCCAGCGTCAGGATTGCATAGATTGCCGCAAGGCTCAGGATGCCGGCGATAAACAACAGGGTTGCGGTCACGCGGTCCTCCTCTGGAAGATGCCGGAGGGTCGCACGAACAAAACCAAGATGATCACGACGAATGCCGCTGCCACCCGATAGGAGGGCGACAATGTGAGCGCCGTCCAGTCCATCCCCACTGCAATGAGATAGGAGGCCGCCATCACGCCGTAGACGCTACCAAGGCCTCCCAAGACTGCCGCCGACAGGACCATAAGGATCTGGTTCCAACCCATATCCGGATGGATGGTGCCCGTCACTCCAAGCAGCACCCCCGCGAGGGCTGCGAGCCCGCTAGCGATGGACCACACCGTCAGCGAGACCCGGCGCGTGTCGACTCCTCGGAGGGTCGCTAGACGATGGTCGCTCGCCACCGCCCGAATCGCCTTACCCCGGTTGGTACGAGTCAGGAAGAGGTGAAGACCCGCAGCGGCAGTCAGGGCTATCAGCACGACGAACATCTCGTACGCCGTGAACAGGGGCATATCGGCCATGCGCAGCGCGCGTGTCGGTGGCAGATCGTACCCTTTGACCCCGACACCACCGAGCGAAACGACGACGCCGTGTATCACATAGGCCAGTCCAATGGATGTGAATAAGAGAGCCAGCGCACCCGCGTGACGCAAAGGGTGGAATAACAATCTCGCCAGGAGCGCTCCGGCCGCGGCTGTCGCTGCCACCGAGGTGACCGCTGACAGCAAAAACGGTAATCCCAGCGTGACGTCGAAGTAATAAGCCAAATAGGCGCCGATGAGCAAAAACTGACCGTGGGCAATGTGTAGGAAGTTCTCCGATCGCCAAATCATCGAGAACCCTACAGCGGAGAGGAGAAGGATGCTACCCGTAACCAGTGGGAAGAGAACAAAGTCCATTCTAAGCCTTCCGGCCGCGATGCCGCCTGCGAAAGCATACCGGTCCGGGTGCACGGAGCACGCACCCGGACCTTGCTTAAAGACATGTACGAACTCAGTAAGCGCCTGCCGGAATGAAGCGGATTTGCTCGAGGCTGTCGCCTTGCACCTCCATCAGAGCGAATGACGAGTCTACGTTGCCATACTGGTTGAAATCCACCGGGCCTGACGCTCCTTGGTAGTTAATGTCCTTCCCTGCGCGCAACGCCTTGACGCCTTCCACGAAAGTAGTCACTTCTACACCCGGCGGGTTCGCCGCCTTGACGAGTGCATCGTTGATCGCCTTGCCCGACGACGTACTCCCGGCCGCCTCTATCGCGAGGCCGAGCAGGATCATGGCATCGTAAGCGTTTTGATCATACATGCCCGCCCCGGGCGGAAACCGGTTCATGTCCTCGAACCTGGCAGCGAAACGCTGATAGGCCTCCAAAGCGGTGTTCTGCACCGGCACGACCCCACGAATGCCATCAGCGATTTCCGCACCGACGGCCTTGATCAAGTCCGGGGACAACATTTCCGTGCTCACCCAGACCGGCCCCTCGTACCCGCGTTGAAAACGTTGCTTCAGGACGGTCGCGCCGGAGGTTACCCCGCCGAAGACATAGAGCAGCTCCGGATCGCCGCTATAGACGCGCCGCAATTCCGCCTGGTATGTGTTCTGACCGGGATTGTAGACGACGAAATCAATGATCTCGCCATCCAGCCGCTCGTAGGTCTCCCTGAATTTGACGGCATTTGTTTGCGCGCCTTCGATGTTTTCGACCAGTACAGCAATGCGGCTGTACCCATCCTGCAAAAGTGCGTTGGCGGCAACCTCTCCGGTCAACGAGTCCGACGGTGCCGTGCGGAATATGAACTCGCCGCCGGTGGTATCGAGTGAGGGCGTCCCGGCCGAATGCGACACAACAGGCACTGCGTCCTCCTTAGCTGCGTCGATGAGCGCCAATATGATGTCCGACTCGGGACCGGCGACGGCGACCACGTCGTTCACATTGACGAGCTTACGATATCCCTGAATGCCGCCTTCCACCGAACTCTGATTGTCCTCGCTCAAGAGCTCGATGGGTCGCCCCAACGGTCCGCCTGCGTCGTTCATCTCCTTGACGGCCACCAAAGCCGCTTTGTGGTTCTCGTCCCCCCAGGGGCCGTAATCGCCTGTGAATCCGATGAGGAATCCGATCTTGATCGGCTCCTGTGCGATGAGTTGTGTCTGAACGGCGCCGAACAGTAGGCCGCCTAGAAGCAACACTTGTAGAGTGGAAGCGAGTAACCGTTTCGGTCTGTCGTGCAACGCAACCATGATTTGTCTCCTCCTGACCGCGCCCGCTGTAGTCGTGGGTAATCAGAAGATATTTCAAGCCCACCCGCCAGGGCCTGCGCATCCGCCATTCAGCCGCTGACCGGCCTCCTGTGGGTGGAGGCTTGCAATGCTTATCAAATTGTTTCAATGTTATTGAAACTAGCAAAACATATACCCGGTGTCCAGCGACGGCGGGGACCGGGCTGAAAGGTGGAGCGTGAGTCGCTGGCGAGAATGCAATGCAGCATCTGCTGAGAATCGACGCGAGCGCGAGGAGTACCCGTTGCTCCGCGGGCAGGCCCAGTACGTCGACGATCTGCGGGTGCCCGATGCACTGCATCTCGCTTTCGTGCGAAGCCCCTATGCATGCGCCCGAATCGTGAGCGTTGACACGAGCCGGGCGTCCGCACGAGTCGGTGTCGTCGATATCTTCACCGCTGCCGCGCTGGGTACGGCGGTCAAGCCTATTCGCTCGTTGCTGGCGCTGGACGATGGTCGTGACTATCAGCCGACAAACTGGCACCCCATCGCTCGCGACCAAGTACGCTACGTCGGCGAGATCGTGGCCGCCGTGGTGGCGCAGGATCGCTACCGGGCTGAGGACGCTGCGGCTGAGATTGAAGTGGAATACGAGGAGCTCCCGGCGGTCACCGATCCGGCGGCGGCGATGCGGCCCGGAGGTACGAGGGTGCATGGCAATCTGCTGGACAATGTGCTGTTTCGGTCACGCCTGCAACCTGATGAAGGACGGGCCGCTTTCGAGCAGGCACCGGTGCGCGTACAAGGCACTTTCCGCCACCCGCGCCTCGCTGGTCTGCCCATCGAGAACTGCGGCTCGCTCGCGCATCACCGGTCCGCCACCGGCGAGCTCGAGCTCTGGACTTCTACCCAGGTTCCCCACCTGCTTCGCGATGGGTTAAGCCACTGCCTTGACCATCCGGCAAGCAAGCTGCGCGTCGTCGCGCCACACGTCGGGGGTGGCTTCGGCATCAAGATGCAGCTCTTTCCGGAAGACGTGATCGTTGCCTACGCAGCACGGAAACTGGGCCGTCCCGTGCGCTGGACGCAGGACCGCATGGAAAACTTGCAGGCCAGTTTTCACGCGCGTGACATCGTGGTCGACGCCGAGATGGCAGCCGAGACGGACGGCAGGCTGGTCGGTCTACGAGCAAAGGCCGTGTGCGATATCGGCGCCTACTCAGGGTTTCCGCTTACGTGTTCCCTTGAGCCCTACACCGTGGCCACTGGCCTTCCCGGTCCGTACCGACTCCCTTACTTTTCCTACGAAGGCTACGCCGTCGCCACCAACAAGTTCCCGCAGGGCGCCTATCGCGGCGTCGGGTTCCCGTTGGGGACGCTGGTGACCGAGGGACTGATGGAAAAGCTCGCTCGAAAGCTCGGTATGGACCCGGTGTCGCTACGCCTCAAGAATCTTTTGCAACCGCAGGAGCTGCCTTTCGCCAGCGCATCGGGTGCCGTGTATGACAGCGGCGATTATCCGCGGCTCCTGCGGCTCGCGCTGGATCGGGCCGACTACGCCGATTGGCAGGCACAACGCCAGCGCGCGCGGGGTAACCGCCGGGCGCTCGGGATCGGCATCGCTTGCTTCGTCGAGTCCACGGGCATGAACCGTGCCGTATTTCGAAAGCGGGGGATGGTGCACGTTCCCGGTTTCGATGCGGCCACCTTGCGCGTCACGCCGGAGGGGACGTTGGAGGCCGCGGTCAGCACGCCCAGCCAGGGACAGAGCCAGCAGGCCACTTTCCGGCGGTTGCTCAACGAAGCCCTTCAGGTCGCCCCGGAGCTAATCAACGTCAAGCTGGGGGATACCGCCAGCACGCCGTACGGTTGCGGGACCTTTGCAAGCCGCAGTGTAGTGTCGGGCGGAGGTGCTCTGCTGCGCGCGGCCCGCAAGATGCGCGACAGGCTGGAAGACCTTGCCGCCATACACTGGGGCTTGGAGAGAGGGCGGGTGGTGTATGCCGGCGGCGGCGTGCGTCGCGTCGACGGTTCAGAGGAGCTTTCCCTGCAACAACTGGCCGCGATCGCGTATAGCCCGTTGCAATCGTTGCCTCCCGACCGCGAGCCGGGACTGTCCGTGGAAGCGGCGTACGACCCTCCGGGGGTACCCTTCTCGGCTTCGGTGCATGTGGTGCTCGTGGAGGTAGACACCCGAACGGGGCGGGTGACCTTACGTGCCTACGTGGTCGCTGAGGACTGTGGCCGCCGAATCAACCCGACAGCTGTCGACGGCCAGATCCGAGGTGGTGTCGCGCAGGGCATCGGTTCGGCACTGCTCGAGGAGATGACATACGATGAATCGGGCCAGCTTCTTTCCTCAACGCTGCTGGACTATTTGGTACCCGGGAGCTGCGACGTCCCGCCCATCGAGATCGTACACATGGAAACTCCGTCGCCAGTGACAGAGGGCGGACTCAAGGGATTGGGCGAGAGCGGCATCATCGGAGCGCCCGCGGCAATCGCCAACGCAGTTGTGGACGCGCTCCAGGTTGATTGTTCGGCGCTACGGTTGCCTCTTACGCCTGAACGCGTTCTCGAGTTGGTCAAGGCGCGGAGCGGATGAGTGGCGGTCGGACCGACGCGCCGGTCGTGGGCCGCGACCTGCGCCGCTTCGAGGATAGGCGTTTCCTTCAAGGGCGCGGCCGCTATGTCGATGACATCGACCTGCCACACAGCCTGCACGCAGCCGTGCTGCGCAGCCCCTACGCACACGCGCGCATCACACGGCTTGACGCGGCAGCGGCGACACGCTTGTCCGGCGTAGCCGGCGTGCTTACGTTTTCCGATCTTCAAGCCTGTGCCAAACCGATTCCCATCCGCCTATGCCCTGATCCTGCACTGGCGCGATTTCTCCAGCATCCGCTCGCCCGCGAGCGCGTGCGTTACGTGGGTGAGCCGATCGCGCTAGTGGTGGCAGAAAGCCGCGCTTGCGCCGAAGATGCGCTCGTCGCCATCGACGTCGACTACGAATCGCTGCCGGTCTCGGCCGACGCCGGCGCGGTTCCACCGGTGAGTCTCTTTGAGGACACGCCCGACAACGTTGCCGCCCGTTTCGTGGAGGCGTTCGGCGACGTCGAGCGCGCCTTCCGCGAATCCGGCCACATCGTGCGCACACGCTTCCAGCTCGCCCGGCACACGGCGGTGCCGGTGGAAACGCGCGGACTCGTTGCGCGCTATGACGCTGTGTCGGGGCGCCTGCAGATATGGGGCCCCACCAAGGTCACGCACTTCAACCGCGCCGTGCTGGCCGAGATGCTCGAGCTACCCGAAGAGCGCCTGCAGCTCATCGCGCCCGACGTGGGTGGGGGGTTCGGTGTACGCGGGGAGTTCTATCCGGAAGACCTGCTGGTGCCGCTAGCGGCCTGGCGTCTGCGCAGGCCCGTCAAATGGGTGGAGGACCGACTGGAGCATCTGGTTGCGACCAACCACTCGCGGCAACAGCACTACGAGCTTGAGCTCGCGCTCAAGGCGGACGGCACGTTTCTCGGGTTGCGGGCGCGGCTTACCAATGACACGGGTGCGTATCTGCGCACCCACGGGACCATCGTCCCGGGGCTGAGTGCGGGCATGCTGCCCGGCCCCTACCGTTGGCCGAGCTACCGCTGCGAGGTCCGCTGCGTGCTCACCAACAAGACGCCCACGGGCACCTATCGTGCGCCCGGCCGATTCGAGGCCAACGCGGCGCGCGAACGACTCGTGGATTTGGCAGCGGTCGAGCTCGGCCTCGATCCGATCACGATCCGGGCGAAGAATCTGATCACGCCCGACGCGTTCCCCTATGCCGTGGGGACCCATATCCTCGGGGAGGAGGTCGTCTACGACAGCGGTGACTACCCTTACGCGCTCAAGCGGGCAGCTGCGCTCAGCGCGCTCAACCGGCGAAGGCACCGGGCCGCCCACAAGGGGCGTTTTCGCGATGGTATCGGGCTCGCCGCTTTTGTGGAGAAGACCGGCACCGGGCCCTTCGAAGGTGCACGCGTGGCCGTAGACGGTCACGGCCGGGTGCGGATCGGTACCGGTGCTGCCAGCGTCGGTCAGGGCCTGGAGACGTGCCTTGCCCAGGTCGCGGCCGATGCGCTGGGCGTCGACCCCACATGCATCGACGTGCGTCATGGCGACACGGACCTCATCGACTGTGGCGTCGGCAGCTTTGCGAGCCGCACGACGGTCATGGCCGGCAGCGCGGTGCACGAGGCGTGCCTGGCATTGCGCGAGAAAATCCTGGGCGTGGGCGCCCGAGCCCTGAACACTCCCGCCGAGGAGCTGCTCTTCACCGGTGAAGGGGTGCGCGCCCGCGACGGTCGCGAGCTCGGCCTCGGCGAGCTGGCAACTTGCGCAGACCCGACCGAAACCTCGGACGGCAGTAGCCTTGAGGTTATACGCTATTTTCACACCCGGCAGATGACCTACGCGCACGGCGTGGCCGCGGCCCAGGTGCGTGTGGACACCTATACCGGCCGCGTGACCCCACGCCACATCTGGGTGGTCTATGACGTGGGCACCGCCGTCAATCCGCGCATGATCGCCGGTCAGGTGGAAGGCGGTGTGGCGCAGGGCCTCGGCGGGGCCCTTTTAGAAGCGTTTCACTATGACGAGGAGGGTCAGCTCCTGACCGGCTCCCTCATGGAGTACCTGCTACCCACTGCATCGGACGTGCCCGCCATCACCCTGGAACGCCTCGATCGCTCTCCGTCTGCGCTCAACCCCCTGGGCGTGAAGGGGGCCGGAGAAGTCGGAATCGCGGGCATGGGCGGTGCCATCGCCAACGCAGTCGCGGACGCGCTCGGCGCAGCCGGCGCGCGCGTGTGCGACTTGCCTATCACCCCAGAGCGTGTGTGGCGATGGGTCACACAGGGAGAGGATTCCGGCATGGCCGCGCGGGAGGAGACATGACATGAAACCGGCGCCGTTCGCGTACCGTAGCCCCTCTAGCGTCGAGGAAGCGCTCGAACTGCTGAAAGAGCACGGTGAGGATGCTAAGGTCATCGCCGGCGGACAAACGCTGGGGCCATTACTGAATATGCGGTTGGTGACCCCTGCCGTATTGGTGGATCTCAATCGCATCGTGGATCTCGCCTACCCGCGGCGCGACGGTGGCGAGTTCACGATCGGCGCGCTCACGCGTCAGAGCCATCTGGAGGACGATGCCACCCTCGCAGAGGTTCAACCGCTGGTGAAGGCCGCCATTCCTTTCATCGCGCACCGCGCCATCCGCAATCGCGGTACCATCGGCGGCAGTCTCGTGCATGCGGATCCCGCGGCCGAGTGGGGTGGGTTAGTCGTAGCCCTAGATGCGGAGCTGGTNNTGCTGGCGACTGCGGTCGAGCCCGATGAGCTGCTGGTCGAGGTCCGACTGCCGCCGTGGCCCGACCGCACCGGCTGGAGCTTTCGCGAGTTCGCGCGGCGCCACGGTGACTTCGCCCTCGCGGGCGTCGCCGCTCGACTGAGCGTGGACGCCGGGGGCCGGTGCACAGGTGCGCGGATCGCGATCATCGGCGTGGGCGATGGACCGGTGCGCACCATGGAGGCCGAGGCCGTGCTCGAGGGCCAGGCGGCCGGCGAGGAGACGTTTCGCGCCGCGGCGGAATGCGCGAGCGAGGAGGTGGAGCCGCAGACCGACGTGCACGCTTCGGCCGCCTTCCGCCGGCACCTCTCGCGCGTCCTCGTCGAGGATGCGCTGATGGAGGCGGCCGCCCGCGCCCGAGGAGGAGACGCGCATGTCGGAACGTG
>JABAHS010130322.1_pt4 | contig 20802 bp, 17 predicted proteins | sample 7062111 | NCBI WGS metagenome assembly JABAHS01 (sample SAMN14534600, study PRJNA622989) | marine sediment metagenome | biome: marine biome [ENVO:00000428]; feature: marine pelagic biome [ENVO:01000023]; material: deep marine sediment [ENVO:00002113]; isolation source: pool of 4 deep marine... | reverse complement strand
CTTACTTAGAGACCGACCATTACTTCGAGTGCAAACAGTGCATGGAAGCCTTTTCCCGTGTTCCGGAGGCGTTTTTACAGTAGCAAAAATAAATTGCGAGGTTGAAGATTTATAAGATTCAACTACCCAATTAAGGAATACTTATCTATCCTCCAGTGTACTTTTCGATAGATGTACCTGTTGCATAAACTCACAAAGACTCGAGTATCACTATGAAATCAATGAGCTCTGCGAATCAGACCCTTTGTGTCATCATTTTGGCATTGTTGCTTTGCCACTGCACCAGCAGTCCGGTGGGAGACTCGGCTACGGCTTCCCAGAATCGAGAAGTTCGTGGCGCAGTCAGCTTGAGTAACCAGAACGATCCGCAGACTGTTTTTATTTGGTTTGACGGACTGGAGATGAGCAAACGCCCCGACCAGTTTGGCCGATTTCAGTTTACATTGCCCCCGCCGGCTGCGCAGACGCCAGCTGGTGGTTTGGATGGCGCCTTTAAGGTGTATTTTTACATCGCAAACTTCAACTTTGCCTCAAAAGTCGCCATCATTCGAAACGGTTTCTTCGTGTATGGTGCAGGAGATATCGATGAGAGCGGCGAGTTCTCTCCGAGCATTTTCCTGAACGAGCAGTTGGTCATCAGAACAAGAATTGAGCCTCATCAGATCACACTCGAATCCGACACGCTTTCCTTTTCAGCCGAAGTGTTTTTGCAATCATTCAAAGACACAGTTGATGTGCTTTACCCGCGCGAAGTTGACGAAGTTTCCGCACCGCTGCTGTTCAAAAATCTGGCCACGGAAGACGTCGAAATTGTACCTACCACCATAACCAGTATCGACACCACTGATTTCAAACGAATCTCCACAAAACTTTTTAGCCGGAAAATGGACGTGAAATTGGCTGCGAATGAATTCGAGGCTGGACTTTATGAAATCGTACCCTACCTCCTCGTGGTGAATAACGACGTGCCTGCTCAGGTCATCGAAAGGATTGGCGACAACGTTGAAGCGCTTGGGCCGAATTATTTGGAGCTGCCCTTTATCAGACGTGAGGGCGAGCTTGAAATCCTTGCGGATTCGGACGATAGCAAGCCATGAGTGTACGCCAATCATTCAAAATCGCAATACCTCTTATTCTGTGTTGGATCCTGGCAGGTTGTACCAGCAACCCTTTTGGCGAAAGCGAGATCGCGACTCCGAACCTGGAAATCCATGGTAGGGTGTCATTAAACACGAGTGACAGCCCCGAGAATGTCTACATTTGGTTCGAGGGACTGAACCTTGCCAAACGGCCTGATGAAAATGGCAACTTTACATTCAGGTTGCCGCCGCCATCTGCTCAGGGGTTGCATGGCGGTCTACAGGGCAGCTTCGACATCTACTTTTACATCGCAAACTTCAACCTGGTGTCCCGCACGATTGTTTTGCGAAATGGCGAGATACTCTTTTCACAGGGAGATTTGACTGAAGAAGGGGACCTTTTTCCGGAAATTTTTCTGGCTGAACAATTGAAAGTCAATACTAAAGTTAAACCAGGCATCGTAAATTGGCAAGAGGACACCTTGCGATTCAACGCAGAAGTTACACTGCGGACGGAGAAAGATACCGTAGACATTCTCTTTCCTCATCTCGTTGGTCGAAAGGAAGCCCCGCTTATGATCAAAGAAGCTGGTAACGCGGAGGTGGAGATTGTAGAGACGCTAATCGTTAAGGGGGTTACCGATGATTTCTTGCGTGTCACCACGTCTCCATTAACGCGAGAATTTTTTGTGGAAGTGGATTCAGACAATTTTCCCATTGGTGATTATGAAATTGTTCCATACATACTTGTTGTCAATCAAGGCGTTCCCAGAGCGTTGGTACAAAGTATTGCCCCCGATGTAGAGGATCTTGGCCCAACCTATCTCCGACTACCCTTCATCCGACGAGGCGGAAAATTTGAGATTGTTGAACAGACCAAAGATGATTGGTAGCATACTCTCTATTTTGTTTCCTTGCTGCCGTAACAAAGAGATTTGGTTTACCGAAGTAGGGTTAATTCTGATGTTTGTCATTTCTTTTCAAAACGTAGCCTCTTCTAACACATTGCCTGGCGCTCCATAGTGTAATTGGCAGCCGTACGACCGTGGTCATTGGACTGATATTGAGTAAATGGCTTCGGTAGGTCGGCACCACTTCGGTAGGTAATTTTTACACAGTGTGCATAATGCCATTAGACACGTTCATCTCAATTTGATCTTGCCCTCCATTGAAGCTATTTATTTAAGCTGTTTAAAATCCATAACTTAATTCAACCACCTGTTCTGCCCAAGAACTTTGGCATCGCCTTTGTAGGACTCTAAGCTGACCGAGAATGAAGAAGCCGAGCTTGTGTCATGACTCTTCGCGCTCAGCTTATTCCCTCGAGTGAAACCCGCCTCATCAACGCAGGTTCCGGTTGAGCGCGTACGGAGACGGCTCTACCCCCCAAGTGCAAGGGGTGGAGTCCTCTCCTTTCTAATATAATGAGTGAATGAGTAGAAACTGCAAGACCGATAGCGTTTTGACATGAAGAACAAAAAACGTAGAAAGCGAGCCCAGCAAGTACGAAAGCACCAAGACCTCACTGAGGAAGAGGTCCGTCGGCTCTCGAAGATCATCTTCCTGGATCGAAAACGCCGCGTTCGATTGTGACGACAGCTTTGTTCTACGGGAAGAAGGGGCTTTGACCGCGAGTCAAAGGCAGGGTTAAGAAACACAGTCTTTGAACATCAAAGAAGCGCTTGCAGTTGAGCTTCAACTGTGTCGACTTCAGGGCGGCAAAGCCCCCTTGTTTGTTATCCCAACCTTTGAATCCCCACTCAGGTGACGCGGAACTGATTTTGAATGAAGCCTGAACCATTTTGGATTCGGGCGTCGCGAAAGAAAGGATAACCATTTCGGGCAAAACGATTGAGAATTCTCTTTTGAATATGTCCGATAAATTATCTTATCTCTAACGATGTCCTCTGATCTCGACGCCATTTCCTATTCATTCTATTCATTTAAAATTTGCTTGACAAGTGAAGATTGCATGAGTATTATTTATTTTATTCAGCCTGCTAAAACACTCCTCAGGAGATGAGAATAAAACCAAAATATTATGAAACCATTCCGAACCGTATGCAAGATAGGCCTTTTGGGGGCTTTTTTCTTCATGTTGCCTGCCCTGGCTCAGGACAGCAACATTCTGATGCCTGTCTCAGAAATTGAGCAGCGTTTGAAGTACGAGCCATTTGAAATTTTCAAACTCCAGGGGTCCCGATACGAAAGCGATCTGACTAAGAGAGTGATTTTAAAATGGCCCAATAATGTCTACTTGCAAGCGAAATGGAAGCGGGCGGCACCCGGAGGTTGGGCGGACAACAATGAGCCGCGTTATGAGATAGCGGCTTATCAATTGCAGAAATTGTTTCTCGAACCAGAAGAATATGTCGTACCCCCAACCGTCGGCAAATGTCTGCCAGTGTCGCAGTACAAAATGATTGAACCCGGCGTGGACCCCACCTTCAAAAATACCTCCTCGGTTTATTTTGTCTTGCAGTACTGGCTGGAGCAAGTCAGTCCGGATGAAATCTTCAACAAAGACCGCTTCGACGAGGATCCGCGCTATGCCCGCCATCTTGCCAACATGAACATTTTGTCATACCTAATCGAACATAAAGATTCAAATGTTGGCAATTTTCTTATTTCCACTGATCCGGAGAATCCACGCGTGTTTGCCGTGGATAACAGCCTGGCTTTTGGGAGCGCAGAAAGCAACCGCGGCACGCGTTGGAGAAAGATCCGTGTGAATCGATTGCCCCAATCCACGATTGACAAGCTTCGCAAGATAAGCCGGGAGAATCTGCATGCGACACTCGGCATCGTGGAGCAGTATGAGATTCGGGAGTACGGCCGTCTTGTGCCGATTCCGCCAACGGAAAATCTGAACCCGGATAAAGGCGTACGTACATCCGACAAAGTGATTCAATTCGGATTGACCGCCTACGAAATTGATCAAGTGTACGACCGTCTGCAAAATCTCTTAGAAGGGGTTGACTCGGGCAAATACGAAACGTTTTGAGTTTTGATATGGCTCCATTGATGGGTCGTTTAACGTTACTGGCAGCTTTGGCTATTTTTTTTGCATCTTCATTTGCGCATTGGGGTGGCTCCATGTTTTCACAAAACCAACGATTTCGCCTCGATGGTGAATACGGATTGTGGGTGCAGGAAGTCGATGGCCAAGTTGAAGTTCACTGGATCACCGCAAAAGAAGACTCCGGGTTTCTGCATGTTTATCACGACCACACCCTTTTGCAGCAATTTACGACTCCGGTTTCGCAGTCTCACCTTGCGAAGTTTGTTAAGCCGGACATGCCGAATTTCTCTTTACACTACGGCGGTTTAAGCGATGAAATCGATCGCCACGAAACCAAGATTTGCCTGGACACAAAAAAGGCCGACGTCAGGTTCGTTGACGTGGACTCGGTTTTTGTCCTCGGCGACCTCCACGGTCAGTTCGAAAATTTGATCCAACTTCTTCAGAACGCAGACATCATCGACAGCAATTTGAATTGGAGCGGCCATCATAAACATTTGGTTGCATTAGGGGATATCTTTGACAGAGGACACAACGTGACCAGAACTTTGTGGTTTTTATACGAATTAGAGAAGCAGGCTGAAAAAAGGGGTGGCAAAGTTCATCTGTTGTTGGGGAACCACGAAATCATGACCTTCCTGAATGACTTGCGTTATCTTTCAGGAAAGGAAAACCTGATCGCCAATTTGCACAACACGCAATATGCCAGTATGTTTGATCCACAACGTTCCGTCATCGGAAAGTGGCTGGCCATCAAGCCCGGCGTAATAAAAATCGATGAAATTCTGTTTTCACACGGCGGTGTGGATCCGATTTTCAATGGCTATTCAATCGAAGCATTAAACGATTCATTATGGACCTATTTAAATGAAGACGGCTTCTCCACCTTGCTGCAAGACTCTCTTGCCTTCACAAAATATGATTCCGTGCTCTACCACCGACGACTTTACTTTTTCTTCGGTGAAAAAAGCGTTTTCTGGCACCGCGGCTACGTTTCGGCTGACACCCTTGGCAAAGACTTGAACTCTGTCCTCAAAAACTTCAAATCGAAGTTGCATGTGATTGCGCATACACCTGTCAAGACGATCACTTCTTTTTATGACGGCAAGGTCATCGGCGTCGATTTAGCGAGTCCAGGTACGGAAATGCTGCTGCTGGTTCGGACCGGCAAAAAAAAATACGAAAAATATAAATATAAAATTACTGGCGAGCTGGAGCCTCTGTGAATTTAAATCAATTCCGAGGAGGAAACATGCGAAAAATAGTTATCGGTGTTTCATATTTTGTGTTTTTGAGTGCGAACAACGGTCTCTTCCCAGAGGCTCTGAAAGCTCAGCCTATATGGCTTGAGCAGAGTGATAACCGGTCCATTTCGATCGAGATACGCAAGCCGGACAAAGATAACACCACGTTCGCATCCACCACTTTGTGGCTGTCGACGCGATGGCCATTTATCGCAAAGCTGATTTTAGTCGGGGAGTTGCCGTTTTCCGTGGTGAAACAAGATTTCGGCAACGGGTTCGAAAATTCAGAGTCTCAGATTGGCAACCCGTATTTGGGAATCGAGTTTCGTTCTCTCGGTTCCCACCTTTTCCTGGAAGCCGGCCTACGACTGCCCGTGGTAACGTCGAGAAGCATTGCCACCGATTTTGGCCAATTAGCGGACATCGATCGATTTGAAGCGTTTGTGCCCGATATCGCCACAGTTCTTGCTGCAATCAATGCCAAAATCAAAAGTCCAAGAAACCTGTTCGTGCGGCTGCGTGGTGGCTTCTCTTTCCTCACGAGTACCGGCGAAGGCGGAGCCACGCTTTTGCCCATTCTGGCTCAGGGAGACGATTCCGAGCTGTACCTGATTGCCGCCGCCCAATTTGGCTTCGAAGGTAAGCGCGTTAATCTCACCACAGGTTTGACGGGTCGACTGTTTATTACGGAAGATGGAAGTTTTGGCAAACGGAACTTTCTGCAACTCGGCCTGAACGCCAGGCTTAATCTCGGCCGTTTCCGGCCTGCAGTTCATTTCACCATTCCTTTAGAAGATGACATCCGAGAAGTGTTGGATCTTGTTTTTGGAATTCATTTCGGTGTACGGATATAGGAGAAGCCCAATTAAATGGCTGAACGAAAACTTTTAATATAGTCGTCATTGCGAGGCGTTTTTTGCCAAAGCAATCTCCTGCCGTACCTAACAGGGAGATTGCTTCGCTGAGAAGCGCTCGCAATGACATAGAAGATCGAGTTTTCGTTCAGCTAATCAATTTTTCTTCCTCGATTGGAGTCAGATGTGCGTATAAACATATAGTTAGTTATCAAATCACGATCTTACCGGGGGCCTCTCTTTGTGTACTCGTCGAACATCTACGACCTTTCTATCTATCAAATGACTGGCTCGGCGCTGCCGGTCGGAAGGAGCAAACATGACCTGCTCAAACAACTTGTGTGTTCATGAATTGTCCAAATTGTTGAAAGCGATTGCCTTCATTGCGCTCGGCTTCGGAAACTCGTTCGTCTTATTTGCTCAAAATCCCAATTCCGGAACCACAACGACCGGACAGATCCTTACCGTCAATATTGTTTCTCCGGCTGATGGCACCACCTTTCCTGGGCCTCCTCCATGCGACGTGCCTGTGAAAGGATTGGTTACGTTGAGCGCGTTCGCGGATACCGCGATAAAAATCCTCTATGCAATCGATGTTTCCGGAAGCACGGCTGATCCTTTCAATTTCCCGCCGATTGACCTTAACGACGATGGGGTCGTAAACGAAGAAGACGACTTCAATGAAGATGGGACCAACGGCGACATTCTGGATGCGGAAATTGCCGGAGCGCTGGCCCTGAGTGCCAGCATCGACACTCTGAGAGAAGTCAACGTTGGCGTGGTTGCCTATGCCAGCAACGCCGCCAGTGCTGATATGTCGCCAGTCATGGCGTTTCAAAACTTCACGTCACCGCAGGCGGATGCGAACGCGAACGGTGTATCGGATGTTGAAGAAGTGCTGCGTTCCCTCGACTCAGAGTTGCTTCAGGGAGGCTCAATCGATGCATTCACACCTATTGAACCGGACTCGCTGCAAGGCAGCACGAACTTCGAAACGGCACTAAGCATAATTATCGATACCTTGGCAAAAAGAGCAGAGGGGGAAAAGGCCCTCGTTTATTTTATTTCGGATGGATTCAACGAGATCGGCGGGCCCATTGACGATGAAATTTCACGAGCTGCTGAAAACGGCATTGTCATCAACACAATCGGAATCACTCAGAATTCGAGTCCCGAAGATCTTGGGGCGATTGCTGAGGGAACCGGGGGTCAGTTCTTTCAAGTTGACAATCCGGGCGACCTGCGGGTGACTTTGCCGGAGATCCCGGCTGTTGGAATCGAGCAAGTGGCCGTCAATAATCAGCAAATCATCCTGAGTTCGGTTGGAACGTTTTCAACTACAGTGAGTTTGGCAGCCGGAACACACCAAATCTCCGCCACAGCCGTTGCCGAAGATCAAACCGAGGTCACTGCGAGTGTCAATGTCACCTGCGCCGAAGAGCTGTCGTGTGAAGCTGAAATTCTATCACCTGAGGACGATGCCGTCGTGTGTGGAGACAGCGTCAATGTCACTGCGGTGACCACGGTGAGCGGCGGCATGCAGCCCATCCGTCGCGTATGCACCATCAACGGAGTTGAGGTGGCCTCCGACATGGATACCATCCGGGCCAGGATTGGACTGCTGCCCGGCGAAGACAAAATCAAGGTTCAATGCAGCTACGTTGACGCCCAGCAAAATCAAACAAGCTGCGCGGATTCCATCACGATACGTCGCGCCGAACCTCCGACCTGCACAGTTGAGATCACTGCGCCGCAGGACAGTCTGTTGACGTGCGCTAACAGCATGGAGGTTAGCGGCACCACCACGGTGAGTGGTGGCATCCCGCCATTCGAGATTGCTTGCCAGGTAAATGAGGTGGTTGCGGACGTGTCGGATGACAGTTTCTCGGTGAACGTATCTTTAACTGAAGGCGAGAACGTGTTAGTAGCTATGTGTACAGTCACCGACAGTTGCGGCAACTCGGCGACGTGCACCGACACCATTCGAGTGTTTACACCTGAAGCACCAGAATGTACGGTCAAAATTACGGCGCCTGAAGACAGGACGGTCTTCTGCGAGGAAAATATCACAGTCGTTGCTGAGTTTGTACGCACGGGAGGCGCACCCCCGTTCAGTACAATCTGTGAGATTAATGGCATCGAAAGCGCAGTGGTCGATGATGGCTTCGTCGTCGATTTGGAGTTAGCATCCGGTGAAAACCTGCTTGTTGCCTCGTGCACCGTGGAAGACAGTTGTGGCAATACAGCCGTCTGTCGAGATTCAATCACGGTTTTTTTTGATGACATTCCGCCGAGCTGCACCTTCGCATTGGAAGGAAAGGTTGTGAAAGGCACCTTCTTTGATGACCACAGCGGCGTCGGTGAAATTGTCCCCAAACGGCTGCGAAATGCTCGACTCGTACTCGATCCGGACCCATTTCCGCGTGGAACAACGGAGCTCAATTTCTCGCTTATTCCCATCGACTCCACCCAATCCCTGGGCTTCAGCATCGACGTGTTTGATACCTGCGGCAACAAGTTCAATTGCGATCCCGTGGTTGTGCAGCTCTCTACCGAAGGCAATCAGAGGCAATTTGAGGTTCCTTTCCCAAAACAGGATCGTTATTTTCAATTGACAAACCGTGGCCTGACCGAAATTCGCATCGATTTAAACGGCAACAAATTCACATTGACCTCCGACGCGATCAGTGCGGAAACGGAAATGAATACGTTTCTCATGCCCACACACGGGGTGTTGACTATTGACTTGCTGAACTATCTCAAGGAGGGCGAAAACCGTCTGTTTCTCGCTTACGAAGGTCCGCAGGACACGCAGGCTGAGTTACTTTTGCTCGACCAAATCGACCATGCTGTGGACTTTACTCTGGAGTTGGAGACTCTTCCCGAAACTTTCCAACTGGCACAGAACTACCCAAATCCGTTCAACCCGACAACCAAAATCCAATTTGACATTCCGCTTTCCGTTGGCGACGAGGCTCAAGTTCAGCTCAAGGTCTACAACCTGCTTGGCGAATTGGTGCAGGTCCTGGTACATGAGAAAAAATCAGCTGGACGTTACACCGTTGAGTGGAACGGTCAAGACGAGGATGGTCGAAACGTTGCTTCGGGAATCTATATTTACCAGCTTGAGGCGGGCGAGTTCAAGGAAACTCGACGCATGGTGCTGCTGCGATAAGGATCCGGGCTGTCCAAAAAGTCTTTGATCCGTCATTACGAGGAACGAAGTGACATCATTGGACTTTTTGGACAAACCACACTTGAGGCTTTAGAACAACTGCCCCTGCTTAACATTCCCTCGCCGAAAATGCTCGGTTGTTAACTCAACCTTTTCCCGATTCAGTCCATACTTCTGGCAGGACAACTCAAACATCCGTTTGATGGCGTCGGCGCGTGCGCCTTCGCCACTCATCCGACTACTGAAACACGGATCATTTAGTCGACCGGCTCGGGTGTCTTGAACCGCGTGAAGCACTTTCTTCGCACGTTCCGGGAAATGCTCTTCCAGCCATTTCTGAAACAGTTCTTTCACCGAGTGTGGGAGTCGCAATAAAATGTAGGCAGCGCTTCTCACCCCGCGCGCCGCCGCTTCTTTCAGAATTTGGGGCATTTCCTGCTCGTTGATAGCCGGAATCACGGGAGCGACATTGACATTGGTTGGAACCCCGGTCTTGACAAGCGACTCGAGAGCCTCGAGACGTTTTTCCGGGGCAGAGGTGCGAGGCTCCATGATGCGGGTCAAACGGTTATCCAAAGTGGTGACGGAAACGGTGGCCCTGACCAGATTCCATCTGGCAAGCTCCCGGAGAAGATCGAGATCGCGTAGGATGAGTGCGTTCTTGGTGATGATCGTTACCGGATTTCGAAATTTCAAGAAAACCTCCAGACAACGTCGTGTAATTTGGAGTTCTCGCTCCACGGGCTGGTAGCAATCCGTGTTTCCGGAAAACGCCACGACTTGCGGTCGCCATTTGGACGAAGAAAACGCTTTCTCCAGCAACGCGGGAGCATCTTTTTTCACCATGATCTTGGTTTCAAAATCCAGACCAGCAGACAGGCCAAAATATTCGTGCGTCGGACGGGCATAGCAGTAAATGCAGCCGTGTTCGCAGCCTCGGTAGGGATTGATGCTGTAATCAAAGGAAATGTCCGGGCTGGTGTTTTTGGCCAGAATCTGCTTCGTGCTGTCGATGAAATATTCAGTCTCTATTTTTCGATTTGGCGCAGACTCTACCCAATCCGGCTCCAACTCGACTTTAAGCGGCTCAAAACGATTTTCGGGATTATCGGCTGCACCGCGACCTTTTAATGCAGGCAGAGATTTCGTATGATTCGTAATCATGACTATAGTATACGAATGTACACCTTAAGAAGCAAGAACTTTTTTCAATGTTCCACGACACATTGCGTGCTTCGGAACCTCGATATAACCGAGGACTCACCAGGTTCCATTTCACGAATAAAAAAGCGTACGGTTTTGCTAAAAATGCAAAGCGAAGTTGCGCAAAAGCGAGAAACGAATCGTTAGAGGTTTACGCTCTGCGCTCTACGCTTTTCCGCTCAGAGTCCAGAATGAAACATAGTCAAGGTACACTTTCTCAAAACCTGTCACTAAATCCCCCCGTAATGAATGCCACCCTTTTGCGCTTGACTTTTAGACCAATTATTGCTAATATTTCACGTCTTACTTTTTGACTTCCAGCAACGTGATTGTGCGTTAAGTGCTATTTTTTATGAAATTATTAATAACCAAAAATTCGATTGAGGTTTGTGATGAGTAAGAACTATCAAAATTACATCGGAGGCGAATGGGTGGATGCACGCAGTGACGAGACGTTCGAGAATCGGAATCCCACAAATTGGGATGAGGTAATTGGCGTTTTTCCGAATTCGGGGAAAGAGGATGTGGCAGCCGCAGTGAAATCCGCTCGGGAAGCATTTGATGCCTGGCGCCTGACGCCGGCGCCCGTTCGGGGAAACATTGTCAAAAAAGTGGGAGACATTCTAACTGAGCGAAAGGACGACATCGCCAGGAATATGACCCGCGAGATGGGAAAGATTCTCGATGAGACGCGCGGCGACGTCCAGGAAGGCATCGACACGGCTTATTACGCAGCCAGCGAGGGACGGCGTTTGTTCGGGCACACCGTGCCGTCCGAGCTGCCGAACAAGTTCAACATGTCCGTTCGAACTCCGGTAGGTGTGGCAGGCATCATTACGCCCTGGAATTTCCCGATGGCGATTCCAACCTGGAAGATATTTCCGGCCCTCGTGTGTGGGAACCCCGTGATTTTCAAACCCGCATCGGATACGCCTTTGACCGCCACCACCTTCGTGGAAATTCTCCTGGAAGCCGGGGTCCCGCCGAAAGTGGTAAATTTGGTGCACGGCGGCGGACGTCGCGTGGGCGTGCCCCTGGTCGAACATCCGGATGTGAACCTGATTTCGTTCACCGGTTCCACGGCTGTGGGCAAAACCATCTCCAAAACCGCCAGCGATTCCCTCAAAAGGGTCTCCCTGGAACTCGGGGGGAAGAACGCCCAAATCGTGATGGATGATGCCAACCTTGAATTAGCCCTGGAGGGTGTGCTGTGGGGGGCGTTCGGAACAACCGGACAGCGCTGCACCGCCACGAGCAGATTGATCGTGCAGGATGGCATTTACAACAAATTCATGGACATGTTGGTAGATGCCGCCCAAAATCTGAAGTTAGGCGACGGGCTAAAATCCGAGACCGACGTGGGACCGCTTATCAATGAAGGCCAGCGGCAAACGGTAGAAGAATACGTGGAAATCGGCCAAAAGGAATGCGCCACGATGGTGACCGGGGGGAACATTTACGACAAAGGCGCTTGCAAAAACGGTTGGTTCTATGAACCGACGATTTTCGCCGATGTCACCCCGGAAATGCGTATTGCCAAAGAAGAGATTTTTGGGCCGGTGCTGTCCGTGTTGCGAGTGAAATCATTTGAGGAAGCGGTGAGTGTCTTGAACAATACTAAATACGGACTGTCGTCTTCGATTTACACTAATGATGTCAACCGCGCATTTCAGACCATGCGAGATATCGAGGCCGGCATTACCTACATTAACGGACCGACCATCGGCGCCGAGGCCCACATGCCGTTCGGCGGCGTGAAAGAAACCGGCAACGGTCACCGAGAAGGGGGTTGGGAGGTGTACGAGTTTTACACCGAAACCAAGACCGTTTTCGTCGATTATTCCGGCAAATTGCAGCGAGCGCAAATCGATAATTATTAATCGATTCTTAACTTAAGTTTGCTCTCACATGCATATCACGGATCCTTGGACACAAGGAGAATAAAGCAGTGAGTCAAACAAAATGCAATTTTTGCGGTAGCGACCGTTTTGAAATACGTAGAACTGAGTATCTTTATACCCACAAAGGCAATTACCTTTTAGTTCCGAACACTCCGGTTGAGGTTTGTCTTAACTGTGGTATGGTTTATTATGATGTTTCCGTACTCAAAAAGATTAAAGAACGTTTCTTTGCAATTCACAATAAAACCGAAAAGCCAGACCGTTATATCGAAATGCCCTCCAAGGCGTTTAGTTAGATGAGTCTGGTCAGAATGAAACTCGTTCTGAAATCCCGATTATAGAAACACTGCTTCAGTTGCACAACATCCATCGAAGCAGGTTTCAGAAGCAACGGGTTAGGTTAGGCGATCCAAAGAGAAACTGCATTTTCTAGGAACAGCAAGATGTTATTCTGTATGAATCTTTTCCGGTAGTTAGGTCTTAACAGAAGAGTCAAAAGTGACGAAAGAATCCTCTGAATACGATCAGTTTACCCAGCAAGTTATGAAGGAGTTGGTTGGGGTAACAGTTCACCATAAAAAGGTTTACAAGGGGCGCGTTTCCCAACGCAACATAAAAATTGATGTGTCATTCAATTATAAGGTTGGTGGGGCAGATCCCTTATTCCTCGTTGAATGCAAAGTGTTATAACCATCCTGTCCGGTTGACGGTGTTGAAGAGTTCCATTCAAAGATCGATGACATTGGAGCACACAAGGGCATCATGGTTACCACAGTTGGATTTCAGGATGGGACACTCAAATCAGCAAAAGGACGTGGCATTGCGTTAGCACTTCTAACTAAGGAGCATCAAAATGGAGAAATCGATTATGTTGTTAATACTGCCGTTCAGCTAAGACGCCCGCAACAACATGATGGATTTTGGCAGGGTAACTTTCGCGGACCGCTTGGCATTTATGACGGTGGGTTCCGCTTTGAGAACATAGGACAATTTCTTGGTATGTTGGTGGCGGATGCGATGAGTAGCAAACAAGACAGATAATACTATGAGGTATAAATCTTTGAGAATATTGAAAAGACAGCCCCACGAGCGGCAAAACAAATCTTACACATTCGGAGCTTTACACATGACATCGATGCTTAAATTGGAACCCAATCAGGTTTTCCCAATCTTAAAGAAACACATGCTGGTGGATGGCTTTGATGATATGGTCATCGATTTGCAGAAGAGCCAGGGATGTTACATCTACGATTCTCTGAACAAACGTCAGCTTTTGGATCTGTTCGGATTTTTTGCAACCACACCGGTTGGCCACAATCATCCCGCCATGCATACGCAGGAATTCAAAGACAAGATTCTGAGTGTGGCCATCATGAAGCCATCCAATTCAGATTTTTATTCGGCTGAAATGGCGGAGTTCGTGGAGTCCTTCTCTAAGCATGCGATTCCGGAGCACATGCCTCACCTGTTTATGGTCAGCGGCGGGGCCCTGGCCGTAGAGAATGCTCTAAAAGCAGCCTTCGACTGGAAAATTCGAAAAAATTTTCAAAAAGGACAAAAAGAAGAGAAAGGAACTCAGGTCATTCATTTCAAGGAGGCGTTTCATGGCCGCACCGGATATACGCTCTCGATGACCAACACCGCCGATGCCCGAAAGACCAAGTACTTTCCCAAATTCAATTGGCCACGGATCACCAATCCGAAAATCGCCTTCCCCTTAAATGAAGCCAACCTTCGGAACGTGGAAGCGCTCGAAGAACAAGCGATTCAGGAAATTCAGGAAGCCATCGACAACAACCCGGATGACATCGCGGCCATCATCATCGAGCCCATTCAGGGTGAAGGCGGCGACAATCACTTTCGCAGAAAGGTTTTCCAATCGTTGCGTCAGATTGCCGACGAACATGATATCCTGCTGATTTTTGATGAAGTGCAGACCGGTGTGGGCCTGACCGGAGAAATGTGGTGTTTTCAGCATTTCGGTGTTAAGCCGGATTTGATGGCGTTTGGCAAGAAAACCCAGGTCTGCGGCTTTCTATGCAGCAGACGGATCGAGGAAGTCGAAAATCACGTCTTCCAGGAAGCCAGTCGCATCAACTCCACCTGGGGCGGCAATTTGGTCGACATGGTGCGGTTTCGCAAATACCTGGAGATCATCATCACAGAAAATCTGATTGAAAATGCGAAGAAGGTGGGGCAATACTTTTTAGGCGAATTGCAGAGCTTCGAGAAAGAATTCGAGGGACAGGTCAGCAATGTCCGGGGCCGCGGCTTGATGATCGCTTTTGATCTCCCCACAGGCACCCGACGAACCGAATTTTTGAACGCAGCGTTTCGAAAGGGAATGATCGCGTTGGGTTGCGGACAGCGCTCTGTGCGTTTCAGGCCCGCTTTGAACTTAACGGAGAGTATTGTTGACGACGCTCTGGAGATAATCAGAACCAGCCTGAGAGAAATCCTCGACGTTGAAGAAGGACGAGTCGGCGTCTCAGAGGCGGATGAAGCAAAGTATGAACTCTAATTCTAAAGCCGACTCATCATTGCAGCTCAGCTGTCGGCTTTTTTGCAAATAGTCAATGAAGGAAGCGGGAGGAAACTTACCGGAGGGAACACTTTTCGTTGTCAGCACGCCTATTGGCAACTTGCAGGACATGACGTTACGCGCCGCCGATGTTCTTTCTAACGTGGATTTGATTGCCGCGGAAGACACGCGACACACACGGGTGCTCCTGCAGCATTATGACATCCGAACCCCGATGACCAGCTATCACGACTTTAACAAAGCGAAGAAAATTCCGATTCTGATCGAGAAACTCAAAGGGGGCACAAAGATTGCTGTGGTGTCTGATGCGGGGACGCCAGGAATTTCAGACCCTGCATATAAATTGATCGAAGCATGTGTTGAAAATAACGTGCCCATTGAAGTCATACCGGGCGCGACGGCGTTCGTGTCTGCCTTGATTTTATCCAGCCTGCCCACCGACCGATTCGCGTTTGAAGGCTTTTTGCCACGCAAAAAAGGCCGAAGGAAGCGCATCGAAGCGCTCAAGGACGATCCGAGAACGCTGATTTTTTACGAATCGCCTTACCGGTTGGCAAAAACGATCGAGGATTTGGCCCATGCGTTCGGAAACCGCAGGGCAGCTCTCATCAAGGAGATCACAAAAAAATTCCAAGAGGTGAACCGCGGCACGTTGCTCGAATTGAAATCACGTCTTACCGAAATGGTTATTAAGGGAGAATTCGTGCTGGTCGTTGAGGGGAAAGGGAAAGATTGGAAAAGTGAGTAGATGCGTCGAACTAGGTGAATTGGAGTTGAGAGGCGACCGCCCGCTGCCCAAAATATAGAAACTTTTCTATTCACATTAATTCATTATTATTCAATAATTTAAGAGGAGGTTATCATGAAACGTAATAGGTCTATGACAAGCTTTGTCCTGATTTGTCTTTTGGTTTTGCTGGTTTCCGCCTTGGCGGGGACAAGGAGCAGTTCCGATGAAGAAGCAATTCAAGGGTTGATTTCGCAGTGTGCCCAAGCCCTGCAAAGCCAAGATTGGGAGATGCTTGACAAGGTGTGTTCTGAAGATTGGCTTCATATTTCACATATGGGCGATCGCTGGGATATGGCAGCGGTGAAGAGTTTTTTCGAAGACCATATTACAGACCACACAATTCAGTTTAGCGATGTAGACACGCATATCTCAGACGATGCCAGTATGGCCTGGGCGACCTTCAATGAAGAGACTGAATATAACTTCGATGGAAACCCCGTCAAACAGAGCGCGGTTTTCACAGCAACCTTTGAGAAGCAAGCAAAGGCCTGGAAAATGAAGCTTCTGCACCGGACCGTGGTCGCACAGCCTGACAAGGAGTAATGTCGTTCGAATTTTGGTCCTAAACTTGTCCTCACAGGTTGGTTCATTGGCTCAGCAGTATCCCTAAAGACGTTACGATCTTACTCTAAACAGAAATATCGTAAATTGGGTAAATCTGAGGATTCAGGTGCTGTCCGAAAATTCGACACCAAGCTGTTCGTTTCATGTTGCGCGGAGTCAAAACATCCTGTATTTCTCTAAATAAATAAGAGAAACAGTTTTCCTGGACAGCCCTGAATGCTATATCGGATCAGTTCTTGCAGGAGTTTGTTTCAAAGTCCATATTGGAACGAGAGACTTTCGTTTTTGATATTTAACTTCTGAGCGAGGCATGAGCAATAGCCCGTCATTGCACATCACAAAATCGAAACAAAACGAGTCTAAAGGAGCTAATGTGATAAGTGTGAGAAACTCCGTTTTTATTATCGCACATGTCTTTATGCTGCTGTTCTGTTTGGTCTCAAACTTGCTGTCACAGGATGGCCACCTCAAGAACGCCCTGCAAAGGGAATACGACCTCACCCTAAAATATGATTTTGGAGATAAGGATTTTTACCATATCCGTACGGTCTATTTGGAAATGAACGACACCGGAAAAGTGGCGAAGACACGGCTTCTGGATGGCGGCTTTTCACGGGAAGTGCTGAGATTCAAGGACAGCAAGCGTTATGACCGTTTTGTGTGGAAACATGTGAAAATGGGGCACAAGATGGGAAAGAGTCAGGTCAGAGAGACCAAAGTATTGCCCTATTCTCGAGATTTCCGATATGAGTTTTCAGAAAAGGATATGACACCAGAGCGCTTTCCTGTTGATGTCACATCGATTCCCAAGACAATGGAAGGCTACAATTTTTTCGTAAAATTAATCGATGCACATACCTTCGACGTTATCAGCAACTTCGCTAATTATGAACATGGTCTGAGCAAGATTGGTCAGACCGCTGAACTGCCAGAGCAGGAATTGCAGGGTATCATTGATTTCCCACCGCTTTTCACGGATACACATTTTGCTCAGGCACCGATTTTCACCACATTTCAGGGAATCACGTTATATGAAGGGGAGCCGTGTGCCATGCTCGCTTACCGTTCAGACGACTCTCGAATTCACATGACTGCGAACATGATGGATATGAAGATACCCATGGATGGAACGTCTTATTACTGGGGGGAGATCTTAATGTCATTGCAACGCAGGAAAATTCTCAGGGGCACCCTTTTCGAACACGTCGTTTCGATCACAAACTTAGGCAACCCCGCCAAACCGATCAGAAATGTTATCCGGAGAGAGATCACCTTAGAAAAGGTGACCCAAGAAGAATTTGAGAATTTCGGTAGGGCGTCATTTTGATCAGCGGCACGCTGCAAATTTCTATTCTAAAAAATAAAAAAGATGCCCATGCGGCCTCGGCATGACATCCATGATGATTTCACCTAGTAAAACCTTAAACACTTCAAAGTCGAATGAGCGTGCGAAAGATGGCAACCGTTTTAGACACAAAGAGATTGATTTCGTGTGGATTTAAAGCTAGTTTTAACACGTTAAATCTTTGGTCATTGCCCAACCGCGTCCCTTGAATCGAACGGCTGCTCTTTCTAAGAGCTACGACTTTTAAGGAGAGGAAAATTTGATTCAAAAAAATGTTTTTAAATGGAAAATCACAGTTTTGCCGGAGGGAATCAAGAATTGGTATCTGAAGCTCATTACACCCTTGATCGAGTTTTTTATTCGCCTTGAACTGAATCCTAATTTCTTCACCACCATCGGCTTTATCTTAACCATCGGGGCAGCCGTGTTGTTTGCCGTGGGTCAATTGGTCATTGCCGGGGCCATCGTGCTCCTGGCCGGCACCTTTGACATTATCGACGGCAAAGTCGCACGGGCCACCAACCGGGTTACCAAATTTGGCGCGTTGTATGACTCCACTCTGGACCGCTACTCGGAGGTGATCATGTTTTTCGGACTCGCCTTTTATTTCGTGAGAGCGGACTGGTTTCTCACTTCCGTGGCGGTTTCGTTTGCCCTTGGCGGTTCAATCATGGTGAGTTACGTGCGCGCCCGCGCCGAAGCACTCGGATTTCACTGCAAAGTTGGGATCATGCAACGGCCTGAACGCGTGGTGTACATCGGCTTCGGAGCCCTCTTTTCCTTCATTCATATTTATATCCTGATTTTTGCAATTTGTCTCATCGCTGTCTTCGCTAATGTTACGGCTGTTCAAAGGATCTATCACATTTGGGTGGCCGAGAACGGTAAGAAAAAGCAAAAGTTGGGTAAGACGGAATTGGATATGGTGGGAGAGTGACAGGGCTGTAATCGAGCGAGTGAACATTTACAAGCCGCAAATGCATAAGACAGAATTTCAGTTTGCTAATTCTAATAAAATTTCGATGCCTTTTGGAACAAAAAATATTTCATGTTGGATAGACATGATTTTGTTTGTATATTAAAAACAGTCAGTTGAGAACCAAACGGACTTATACACAAATCGGGGTATTCCGATGTCCATTACTGAAACTAGTTACGAGCATATCATCCTTAATGAAAAAAGTCAAGCCATCATTGAAGGTACAAAAATCAAAGTGATAGAACTCGTACTTGACAAAACAGCTTACGGTTGGAGCCCCGAAGATAGGAAGACAGCAGCATGGCCGGCTTTGATTTCACACTTGATGAGCAGCACAAAGGATATCACGTAATTGAGTTCAAACACTGTCGAGAAGTATGTAGCGGAAATCCAGGGTAAGATTTGGACAGAGAAATAATCGCATCTAACAGCGAAAATTCTTCAACCTTTACATAACAACAGGAGGGTAACAAATAACGTGGAACAGAAAGAAACCAACATCGCAGAACCGAAAGGAAAGTTAGGCGTGTTGCTTCCGGGTTTGGGAGCCGTGAGCACCACTTTCATCGCGGGTGTCGAAGCCATCCGAAAGGGCATTTCGGAGCCATTCGGTTCAGTCACGCAAATGGGCACCATTCGACTTGGCAAACGCACCGAAAATCGCGTACCAAAAATCAAGGATTTTGTGCCGCTTGCCGAGTTAGATGATTTGGTGTTCACCGGCTGGGATATTTACACTGAAAACTGCTACGAAGCCGCCGTAAACGCAGGCGTTCTGGACAAAACGCTTCTGGACCAAGTCAAACCCGAATTGGAAGTCATCCGACCTTTGGAAGCCGTTTTCGATCAAAAATACGTCAAAAAGCTCGCGGGCAAGAATGTGAAGACGGCCGATTCAAAGTGGGGTCTGATGGAGCAAGTGCGCGAAGATATCCAACAGTTCAAGCGTGAACATAATTTGGACAGAATGGTCATGGTGTGGTGCGGCAGCACGGAAGTCTTTATGGACCCGAACGATCCTGCTTACAACGACCTCGCCGCTTTTGAAAAGGCCATGAAGGAAGATCATCCGGCCATCGCTCCGAGTATGATTTATGCTTACGCCGCCATAGCCGAAGGCATTCCCTATGCCAATGGCGCACCGAATCTTTCTGTGGATTTTCCGGCCATGATTGAATTTGCCAAGAAACAAGGCGTTCCCATCGGCGGCAAAGATTTCAAAACCGGGCAAACCCTGATGAAAACCATTTTAGCACCGGGACTGAAAGCCCGATACCTGGGACTTTCCGGCTGGTTCTCCACCAACATTCTCGGCAACCGCGACGGCGAGGTTTTGGACGACCCGGAATCATTCAAGACGAAAGAAGTCAGCAAACTCGGCGTTTTGAAGTATATTCTTCAGCCTGAGGTGTATCCGGAACTTTATGGCAATATTTACCACAAAGTCCGAATCAATTACTATCCGCCGCGCGGAGATAACAAAGAGGGCTGGGACAACATCGACATTTTTGGCTGGCTGGGCTATCACATGCAGATCAAAATCGATTTTCTGTGCAGAGACAGTATTTTGGCCGCGCCCATTGTCCTGGATTTAGTCTTGTTTTTGGATTTGGCGGCGCGCTGTGACATGAAGGGCATTCAAGAATGGCTGTCATTTTATTTTAAAAGCCCATTGACCGCAGAAAACGTTTATCCTGAACACGATATATTTATTCAGTTGATGAAACTGAAAAACACGCTTCGGTACCTCAAAGGCGAAGAACTGATCACCCATTTGGGGCTTGAGTATTACGATTAAGGTTAAATCATTAGGACTGTCCGACTCGCAAAACCAAACGTGCTTAGACAGTCCGAAATTCAACAAACGCAATGACAGTTTTTTGTATCAAATTAAAACCCAAGAAGAACTAACCTGGTCAAGCGGAACCAAAACTGAGTTTTTTGAAACACGGAGAAGCTGAGTCCACAGAATTTTGCTCAGCGCATCGGAGTGCAAGCCAAATACACTTAAATTTAACCACTAATGCAACACGGATAAATGTGGTTAGAGTGGAAGGCGCTTGCGTCGCGAATTAGGTATGAGTAGCCTGCTTTTTAATTCTGG
>JABAHS010093902.1_pt1 | contig 20806 bp, 22 predicted proteins | sample 7062111 | NCBI WGS metagenome assembly JABAHS01 (sample SAMN14534600, study PRJNA622989) | marine sediment metagenome | biome: marine biome [ENVO:00000428]; feature: marine pelagic biome [ENVO:01000023]; material: deep marine sediment [ENVO:00002113]; isolation source: pool of 4 deep marine... | reverse complement strand
TTAGAGCACTTCTTCCGCCGCGAGTTCGAAGAGGCGGCCCGCCATTTCCATCACGCCGCCGAGCTCGACACCACCTACGTACAGCCTCTCGTCTGGGAGGCCACGGCCGACATCTTTCTCAGCGAGTGGGGGGACGCCGCCCGCGCCGCGGGTGCCGCCGAGCGCCACCGCGAGCGCCTTCTCCCCAGCGAGCGCGCCTGGCTGGATTACACGCAGGGCATTCTTAACGGCGATTTCGCCGCCGCCTCCCAGGCCGTACGCCGGGCAAACACCATCGCGCCGACTCCGCTCTGGACGTACATGCAGGGCGTCCTCGCAGTCTTCACCAACCAGCCCGGCCAGGTGCCGGAGCTCTGGGAACGGCTCGACCCGGAAGGGGAGATCTTCACCGGCTGGTGGCAGTACTGGGAATGGCCGACCGAGGCCTATCACCTGTTGGGCCAGCACCGGCGCGAGCTGGAAACGGCCCGCCGTGCGCGCCGGCAGTACCCCGAGTTCCTCACCACCCTTTCCTTCGAAACGATCGCCCTGGCCGCGCTGGGCCGGGTCGAGGAGGTCAACGCGCGCATCGACGAGTGTCTCGCGCTGCCGCCCCAGCAGCGCCGGCGCCCTGCCTTCCTAATGCTGCGGGCGTCCGAAGAGCTTCGTGCGCATGGCCATCCGGAATCCGCCGACGAGGTCGTGCAGCGGGCGATCCGCTGGTACCGAACGCTGGGGCCCGAAGAGGCGGAGCTGGAGATTAACCGCTTCGACTATGCCCGGGCCCTCTACATGGCCGGTGACTACGACGAGGCCGAAGCCATATTCGAGAGCCTGAGCGGCGATTGGGCTCGAACCGTCGGCTACAAAGTGTCCACTCCGCATCATGTCAGCGTGGTCGGCGCCGTGGGCGTGGTGGCGGCGGCCCGGGGCGATCGGGAAGAGGCGATGCGCATCAGCCAGCAGCTCGAGGACCTCGAGCGTCACCCCATCTCCAGACGGCCGGTCCCGGCCTGGCAGGCAGCGATCGCCGCCCAGCTGGGCGAGAAGGAACGAGCCGTGAACCTGCTGGGCCAGGCTCTCTCCCACGGGCTGCTCCACGGCCCACAGATCCACTCCGACTTCGATTTCGCTCCTCTCCAGGACTACCCGCCCTTCCGAACGCTAGTCCGGCCGAAAGGCTAGGTCTCACGCCAGACTTGACGAGCAGGGAAGACGGCCCATATTGGTAACCAGATGGTTACTAATGCCCCCATGCTCGACCTCGTCTTCGGCGCACTCGCCGATCCCATCCGCCGGGCCATCCTGGCCCGCCTGGCGAAAGGGGAGGCCACCGTGGGCGAGCTGGCGAGGCCGTTCGACGTGTCGCGGCCCGCCATCTCGAAGCATCTGCGGGTCCTCGAGCGCGCCGGGATGGTGCAGCGCACCCGGGACGGGCGGCTCAGCCGCTGCGAGCTGGACGCCGAGCCGATGCGCCAGGCGGCCGAGTGGGTCGAGCGCTACCGGAAGTTCTGGGAGGATCAGCTCGACTCGCTGGCCCGCTACGTCGAAGAGGAGATGCAGGGCGAGCAGAACGAGCCCGACGACAGTCGGGGCCCCAACCACAACGAGGAGAAGTGACATGAGCACCGAAACCGGCACATCGCTAGAACTCACCCGGGTGATCAAGGCGGATCCCGACACCGTGTTCGACGCCTGGACCCAGCCGAAGCACATGAAGCGCTGGTCGTGTCCCGAGGGACTGAACGTCGCCGACGTGGAAGTCGACCTGAAGGTGGGCGGCCGCTTCCGAATCGCCATGAAGACGCCCGAAGGAGACACCCACACCGCGCACGGCGTCTACAAGGCGATCGAGCGCCCCGAACGGCTGGTCTACACCTGGGCGTGGGAGGAGCAAGAAGAAAGCGGAATCGGCGAAACGCTGGTGACCGTCGAGTTCAACGACCTGGGCGGCTCCACCGAGGTCGTTCTGAAGCACGAGGGCTTCCCGAGCACCGAGGCGAGGGCGGACCACGAGAAGGGTTGGGCCAGCTGCCTGGATCGGCTGGAGAAGATGTTCAGCTGAACGAGCGCCTCTCGGTTCGCGGAACCGTCATCGGCTCAACGCTCGACTTCCAAGCTGAACGTAATAGTGCTCAACGCCCACCTTTCAATGCTCAATAACCTGAAAATTGAAAGTTGGGCGTTGAGCACTGACAAATTCAGCTTTGGAGTTTGCCATCGATCATTGAGCATTCACGCAGCCCCCCACAGCAGCAGCGGTTAGCCCGCCCCCTCTCCGTCCAGTTCCTCGATCGTCGCCGTCGACGGACGCCGCTCCCGGCTCAACACGCGCGCCACCGCCTCGACCTCGCGCATGACCCGGAGCACGTTCTCCCCCGCCAGCATCGCCAGCTCCTCCTCGCTCCAGCCGCGCCGCGAGAGCTCGGCGAACAGGTTCGGAAACGTCGAGACGTCCTCGAGGCCCGCGGGCCCGCGGCTGATCCCGTCGAAGTCGCTGCCGATCCCCACGTGCTCGATCCCCGCCACCTCGCGCACGTGCTCGACGTGGTCGGCGACATCGGCCAGCGTGGCTCGGGGCTGTGGCCGCTGCCGCCGCTCTTCCCGCGGCAGGTCGTACCACTCCATCGACGCGGTGTTCACGAACGGCTCGACGAACGTGACCATCACCACGCCGCCGTTCTCGGGCAGGCGGCGCAGCACGTCGTCCGGGACGTTGCGCGGGTGGTCGGTGAGGGCCCGGGCCGACGAGTGGGAGAAGATGACCGGCGCCTCCGCCACATCGAGCACGTCGTGCATCGTCTCGGCCGAGACGTGCGACAGGTCGACCAGCATCCCCATCCGGTTCATCTCCCGCACCACCTCGACACCAAAGCGGGTGAGTCCGCCGTGCACCGCGCTGTCGGTGGCCGAGTCGGCCCAGTCCAGCGTGTTCGAGTGGGTCAGCGTCATGTAGCGGGCGCCCGCCTGGTAGTAGGCGCGCAGCGCGCCCAGCGAGTTCTCGATCACGTGGCCGCCCTCCATCCCCAGCAGCGAGGCGATCCGACCGGAGCCGAACACACGCTCGATGTCCGAGGCGCTGTAGGCCGGCGCCAGCACGTCCGGGTATCGGGCGATCATCCGGTTGGCGATGTCGAACTGCTCCAGCTGGACCCGCGCCGCGTCGCCCTCCTCGGCGGCTCCGTACGGAACGTAGATCGACCAGAACTGCGCCCCGACCCTCCCCTCCCGCAGCCGCGGGATGTCGGTGTGGCCCGTAGTGGGAGCGCGGAGATCGTAGGCCTCCACGTCCCGCGGCGCCCCCTCGAACATCCGGATCGTCCACGGCAGGTCGTTGTGCCCGTCGATGAGCGGGACCCGGTCGAGCACGCGTCGAGCCATCTCGTCGTGAACATCCTGAGCCGGCAGCTCGGCCGCTCCGGTCCAGACGATCGCCGCGACGAGCAAGAGAAGAGTTCGCTTCAGCATGTCCGTAGCCTCCGGTGCCTGAGGGTGCCGGATGGGATCACCGCGGCCGGGGCGCGGCCCGGTGACGATCGAGGATGGCCTGAAGTAACCTCCGGCGATCTCGGTTGCAACACCGTCTTAATGCGGCGATCACTCGTCGACTCGCTCCAGGAGCGATCGTGCCTCGTGTGTCTCTGTGCGTTCCGGTCGCAAGCGCCACGCCGATGAAGTCGTGGGAAAGCGCCACCCGGCTCCTTATTATGGAGGATCCACTTAGCCGATCCCGCGTGGGAATGGCAACGCAACGGGAGGGCCCCATGGAGCTGCGCCAAACCCTGATCGACATCTCGAACGACGCCCGCGGCTGGCTCGAGGCGTGGACGCGGGACTTCAACGAGTCCCAGGCGAAGAATTCGGGCGACACGAAGACGAACCCCATCGCCTGGCAGCTCGGGCACATCGCCAGCGCCGAGGACGACGTGTACCGCCTGTTCACCGGCGAGTCCGGCGTCGTGCCCGAGGAGGTGCGCGCCGTCTGCGCCACCGGCTGTCCGCCGCCCACCGACGCGACCAATTATCCCCCGCTCCCCGACCTCTGGGGGCTGCTCGATCGAACCCACGAACAACTGCTGAGCCTGGTCGAGGCGGCGGACGACGCCGATCTCGACCGGTCACCGCTGGAGGAGAGCCGATTCTTCCGCTCGCTGGGGCAGGCGATCTACGAGATCGCGCTGCACGAGAACTACCACGTGGGCGAGATCGGGGCGCTGCGCAAAGCGCTGGGCATGAAACCGATCGGTTAGGAGGCTGCCATGGCACCATCCAGGCGGAATCCAGTCAGCGACGAGACCCTCGCGGTCGTGGAGCGATTCAACGACGCGTTCAACCGGCATGACGTCGACGCGGTCATGCAGGCGATGACCGAGGACTGCGTCTTCGACAGCACGCGGCCGCCGCCCGATGGCGAACTCTTCCAGGGGCAGGCCGCCGTGCGGGCGTTCTGGGAGTCGTTCTTCAGCCAATCCCCCCAGGCGCGGTTCGAGACCGAGGAGATCTTCGCCGCCGGCGACCGCTGCGTGGTCCGCTGGGTTTACCACTGGACGAAAGAAGGCCAGACCGGCCACGTCCGCGGCGTCGACATCTTTCGGCTCCGGGACGGCAAGGTGGCGGAGAAGCTCTCTTACGTGAAGGGGTAAGCGCCGCCTACCGCTCCGTCGCCACTCTCATTACGACCTCCTCTCCAGCGCTAGCGCCCGAGTTGGTGAGGCGGCCCATTTTCCCCTATCCATCCGGGTCCATCTGCGTAGCCGATCCGCAGGTTGTAAACGCGAAATCGCCAGATGACGTCACAGGGTCGAAGCGAGGCACCGGGAGTCACCGTTGAGCGAGCCGACGAGCATAGATGAAGGCGTCATCGCCCTGGTCGAACGGGCTTCGGCCGGCGACGAGTCGGCGTTCGAGAGCCTGGCCCGGCGCTACTACGAGCGGATCCACCGCTGGGCGTTGGCCCGGACGGGCGACCCCGACGACGCCGACGACGTGGCCCAGGAGGCGCTGCTCCGGATGCACCGGCACCTCTCGAGCTTCGACGGCCGCTCCCGCTTCACCACCTGGCTCTACCAGGTGACCCGCAGCGCCGCCGCCGACCTGCACCGCAAACGCGGGCGGCGCCGGCGGCTGCATGAGAAGGCGAAGCGGAATGCGGATCCCACGACGGTGGACCCGCGGTCGGACGAGACGAACCGACACGACGAGAGACGAGCGATGGGCCTGGTACAGACGTTCCTGCAGGAACTGTCCGAGCGGCAGCGCGAGGTGTTCGACCTCTGCGACCTGCAGGGCTACGGCCCCGCCGAAGTGAGCGAAATGCTGGAGATGGAACCGGTGACCGTGCGCTCGCACCTGTTCCGGGCCCGCAAAACGATGCGCAAGAAGATCCTCGAGAGCGCACCCGAGCTGGTGGAAGGCTATGGCCATGACATGTGATACGGCACTCGAGCGGCTGCTCGAGGCGGACCCGGCTGAGCTCGCCGGCCAGGGCGATTCGGAGCTGGCGGCCCACGTCCGCGACTGCGCGCGCTGTGGCGCCGTGGCGGCGAAGCTGCTCGACAGCCAGGAACGGCTGGCGGCGGCGCTGAACGACATGGGGCCGCGCCTCGGCGTCGATGAGGCGCTGGAGGCGGCCCGAGCACGACGGCACGGCCGTCCGGGCCGCTGGCGACCCGCCTGGCGCTGGGCGGCGCCGCTGGCTGCCGCCGCGGCGGCCGCGGGGATATTCTTCGCGACTCAGACCGACACGTCGCGCATGCCCGGCGAGCCCGTGACGCGGCCGGCGCCGCGGGAGGAGCCGCTGGTCGAGATGGCCAGCGCGCAGAACCTGATGGTGTTCGAGACGCAAGACAGATCAGCCAAAGTGATCTGGTTCTACTAGTGGAGGCGATGAAGATGAGAAACCCGATGAAGAAAACGGTCACACTGGCGGTCGAGGTGGCGACGGTGCTGGTCGCCTGCTTCGGCCTCACCGCCGGTTGCGCCACCGACTCGACCGCCGACCTGGACGTGCAGACGTTCCGGCTCGAGTACCTGGAGCCGCCGGCGGCCAGCCGCGTCATCGACCCCTACGTCTTTGCCGATCGCGGCGGTCAGATCAGCATCGACGAGCGGACGCGGACCATCACGGTGCGCGAGACGCCGGAGATGCTGTCTCGCATCGGCGAAATCCTGGCCGAGTACGACAAGCCGGCGCCCAGCGTGCGGCTCCACTTCCGGCTGATCGCGGCGAACGGCGTGTCCGGCGGCGGCGAGGAATTGCAGGACATCCGGGACGCGCTCCCCGAGGGCGTCTTCCGTTTCAGCAACTACCGTCAGATCGGCGAGGCGGTGATGACCAGCGTGGAGTGGAGCGAGATCAGCCAGCGGATGTCCGGCGCCGGCAGTCAGTATTTCATTCGTGGCGAGACCGGCGAGGTCAGGGTCGCCGAGGACGGGGGTACCGCCCAGATCGAGATCATCCTGTTCTCCGAGGAGGACGGAGAGATATTCCAGACGGAGGTGAACGCGCGGATCGGACAGCTCCTGGTCCTCGGCAGCGCCCAGCCGCGGGCCGAGCAGGGCGCGCTGATCCTAGCGGTGCGGGCGGAGCTGGTGAGTCCGTAGTGAACATCCAACATCGAACGTCCAACGTCCAAGGTAGCTCACGTCGATGTTGGACGTTGGACGTTGGATGTTCAGACGATAATCAGACGGGCCAGCTGCGCCACCGCGAAGCAGACCAAGAACGCGATGCCCAACGGCATGAGGGCCCCAAGCGTTGTCCACTTCNNAATAGCATCAGACACGCCGCGGTCAAAAGCGTCCACCCTTCCTGTCCCATCAGCAGCGACTGCAGCTCCGCCATGCTGTCCAGCTCGATCATCATCCCGGCGCCCGTGTAGGCCATCAGGATCGTCGGCACCACGATCTCGTTGGCCGGGATGGCGATGATGTAGGCGAGCAGGATCACGCCGTCCAGCCCGATCGCCACGCCCAGCGGGTCGAGGAAGCCGGAGATGTGCTGGGTCAGCGACGCGCCGCCGGCGCTGATGTTGCTCAGGGTCCAGATCACCGCGCCCGCCGGCGCCGCCATCAGGATCGCGCGCCAGAGCACGAACAGCGTCCGATCGATGATCGACGTATACAGGATCTGCCCGATGTTCGGCCGCCGGTACGGCGGCAGCTCCAGCGTGAAGCTCGACGCCTCGCCCTTGAGCACGGTCCGCGACAACAGCCACGAAACGATCAGCGTGAACCCGATACCGATCAGCACCACGCCAACCACCGAGCCGGCGGCGACCAGCGAGGCCAGCGCCGGCGGCGCCGACGCCGCCACGAAGACCACGCTCAGCATGATCAGCGTCGGGAAGCGCCCGTTGCACGGCACGAAGTTGTTGGTCAGGATCGCGATCAGCCGCTCCCGGGGCGAGTCGATGACCCGGCAGGCGATGACGCCGGCGGCGTTGCAGCCGAACCCCATGCTCATCGTCAGCGCCTGCTTGCCGTGCGCGCCCACCTTCTGGAACAGCCAGTCCATGTTGAACGCCACCCGCGGCAGGTAGCCCAGGTTCTCCAGGATGGTGAACAGCGGGAAGAAGATCGCCATCGGCGGCAGCATCACCGCCACCACCCAGGCCAGCCCGCGCCAGACGCCGTGCCAGAGGAAGCCGGTGAGCCACCACGGCGCGCCCAGCGAGGTGAACAGCCCGGCCGCCAGGTCCTCGACCCGGAACAGGGCCCAGGCGATGGCCTGCGACGGGTAGTTGGCGCCGACGATCGTGATCCAGAAGACGACCGCCAGCCCCACCAGCATGATCGGGAAGCCCCAGATCTTCGACGTGAGGATCCGGTCGATCCGCTCGTCCCACGTACGGCCCGCCGGCTCCCCCTGCCGCACCGACGCGGCGGCGATCTCGTGCGCCTCGTCGTAGATCGACTCGACGATCTGGTCCCGGAACGAGACGTCCAGCCGCCGGCGCAGACGCTCGGCGCTCTCCAGGATTCGGTCGGTGGTCGGGGGCGCGACGGTGCTCATGACATTCCGCTCGCCGCCAGCTGCCCGAACGACTTGTCCCCGGCCAACTCGGCCAGCTCGCCGTGCCGGACCGCGTCCTCGACCCGCCGGTCACCCTCCAGCAGGCGCAGCGCCACCCAACGGGCGTTGGGCAGGCCGGGGTAGCTCTCCTCGATCAGCGCCGCCAGCTCGTCCACCGCGTCGGCGGCCGCGCCCCGCACCCGTACCCGGCGCGGGTCGGTCTCGACCTCCCCCGACGCCACGCCGGCGACGGCCTCGATCAGTTCCGGCATGCCGTGAGCGGTGCGCGCCACCGTGGGCACCACCGGGATGCCGAGCTCGCGGGCCAGGCGCCGATGGTTCACCTTGACGCCCTTCCGCTTCGCCTCGTCCATCAGGTTGAGGCAGAGCACCGCCTTCCCCGTGATCTCCAGGATCTGCAGCGTCAGGTTGAGGTTTCGCTCCAGGACGGTCGCGTCCGCCACGATGATCGTGCAGTCCGGCCGGCCGAACAGGATGAAGTCCCGGGCGATCTCCTCGTCGGTCGATGCGGAGAGCAGCGAATAGGTGCCCGGCAGGTCCACCAGCTTGTAGCGCTTACCCCCGTACTCGAAGCCGCCCTCGGCGCGCGCCACCGTCTTCCCCGGCCAGTTGCCCACGTGCTGCTTCAGACCGGTGAGCGCGTTGAACACCGTGCTCTTCCCCGTGTTCGGGTTCCCGGCCAGGCAGACGACGTGATCGAATTCCGACGTGTCGATCCCCAGGCGGCGCAAACCCGACGGCGCCGGAACGCCCGGTTCGACGACCGGCAGCGGCCGCGGCCGGATCGAGCGTGGTCGCTTGGTCGTCATCGGTCCTCTCCCGCCGCCTCGTCCAGCGGCTCGATCTCGATCTGGTCGCCCTGCTCGCGGCGCAGCGCGACCGTCGCGCCGCGAACCCGGTACGCCATCGGCTCACCCAGCGGTCCCGGATACGCGCACTCCACCTCCGTGCCCGGCGTCAGCCCCAGGTCGAGGAGCCGGCGGCGCTCGAACCCCTCCGACCGCAACGCCAGCACGCGCCCCGACTCACCCGGCTTCAGCGACGAGAGCTTCACCGGCGGCCGGACCGGATGCGGCAGTTCGGCCACGAACACGTTGCTCGCCGCCACCGGCGCCAACCCACGCTCCTCCTCGCCATCCCACAACAGCAGCTGGTCCCGACTCACCCGACGGACCTCGATATGCATCCCCGGCACCACACCCGCCGCCACGATCTGCGACATGAGCTCCGCCGGCTCGTCCTCCAGGTGCACGACCCGCGCCGGTCGACCCACCGGCCAATCGGTCAGCGCCGTACCCTCCAGCTCGTCCAGCGCCCCGCCGCTGGCCGGGATCGGATCACCGTGCGGATCGGTCTGCGGGTAGCCGAGCCGCGCCTCCAGCTCCGCCACCTCCTCTTCCGTCACCCGGTGCTCCTGCCGATCCGCCCGCGCGTGGATCTCCTCCAGCGGCAGTCGCAACTCGTCCGCCAGGTAGCGCTCCAGCAATCGGTGAGCGCGCACGACACGCAGCGCCAGCTTGCGACCCTCTGACGACAGCGTCAGACCCGTGCCCGTCGACTGGACCAGCTCCCGCTCTTCCATCGCCGAGATCAGCTCAACCGCCGCTCGCACCGACACTTCCAGCTTGCCGGCCAACGACTCGGCCGTGGCCAAAGGGCCGCGCAGCTCCCGGGCATGAATGTGCTTGAGCGCGTCCTCGACCCGAGCCCGCTCCGCCAGGCGCCGGCCTTCACGCCAGCGGTCCAGCAGGCCGCGGCCAGGCCAGAGCAGGGCGAGGAGCAGGGCGCCGACGAGAACGATGAGGAACCAGGGATCGAGGGTCATGGAATTTAGACGTGACTAATTACCCTTTTAGATAGGTCTAAAATACGCCGACCCCTTACGCCTCGCAAGGGGCGATGGCGGTTCTACTGACCCTCACCGTTTAACGTTCCGGACGCGACCCGCGTCCCACCGACAGGGCGCACTTCAAAGCGACAACGGAATTGGGAGGAAAGCGATGACGCGGCTAGTGGCTGCAGCGCTGCTCGTTCTCGCCGCGGCGTGCGGGGACTCGACGAGCCCCGAGCGTGTCACGGAGGCCAGGCTCACCCTCGGATTGGAGGAGACGGCGACCGTGGCAAGCCTCGACCTGCAGATCACCTTCGACCAGGTGCTCGAGGACTCCCGCTGTCATCCCCAGGGCTACTGCATCTGGCCCGGCAACGCCACGGTGGCGCTCGAGGTCAAGCGTGAGGGTCGGCCGGCCCGGCTATTTCTTCTGTGCACACACCCGCATGTCTGCTCAGCCGTTCTGGAAGTGGACGGTCACGAGGTGGAGCTGGTCGAGCTCGACCCGCCGATCCAACCCAGTGCGGAGGGGGAATATCGGGTGATGCTCCGGGTTTATGCGGGGTCGGCCGACCGGCCCGGCCGGCCGGCCATCGCGGTTGGCAGGCGGGGCCCGGGGAGCGCTCGATCGTGAGCGGCTTCCGTGCCTCATAAAATGTAGGGCAGCCCTTACCCATCGAGTTCGGGCAGCGCCGCCGCCAACAGGCTCGCGTCGGACGGAACCGTCAGGTAGAGCTTGCCGCGCTCCGTGTCCACGGCCAGCTCGTCGGCGTTCCGTACCGACGGCAGCACGATCCTGGCCACCATTTCTCCCTCGGCACCCAGGACCAGCACGGTAGCCGGATCCTCGGTCGGCGTGTTCAGTAGCACGAAGAGTCGGCCATTCACGGCGACGGCGTCCGACGCGTACCGGAGCGGGATGAACGCCGCGACCTCGAGCTCGCGATTACGGGTGAAGAAGCTTTCCTCGATCGCCGCCAGCTCCGGCGACCGCAGTTCGGTCGACCAGAGCGGTTCGCCTTCCGGGTCATAGCGGCGCACGATCGCCTCGGCCTGGAGGATCAGCCAGAGCGAGCCATCATCCTCGACGACCGGTAAGCTCATGTTCCGCAGCGACGCTGGGACCTGGCCGGACTCGATGCTGGAGCTGATCGCCCGCATGTCCCACATGTCGTGGGGCGGCACGACCGGCTCACCGACGCCTCCTGCCGGCTCGCCGTCGGGACCGTATCGGAGCACGAGCACCTCCTCCCGGAACCCCTGGGTCGGCACCGCCAGGTGCCCGTCGCCGCTCAACGAGAAGCCGCCCAGGAAGCCGGCGGCCAGCGGGAACGAGCGGGCGTACCCGCCTTCCGTCGACAGCATCTGGACCCGCCCATTGCCCGCCTCCACCACACGGATCGTGTCCCGCGTCACCGCTATTGCCAGCGGGCCATCGAACTCGCCCGGCCCGGCGCCCTCACCGCCGTGGAAAACCGGGTCGGCGTCCGCGCCCGGAACGACGAGCACACCCGCCAGCTGCGAGTCGAGCACGTAGACCGTGCCGTCCTCATCGACGGCCACGTCGCTGGGTGCCGCCAGCCGCTGGCTCTCCAGCGAGACGACCGTATCGACCTCCTCGACGATGTATTCGCCGACTGTCTCGGCGCCGTCATCGCCGCAGCCGACGGTCCACACGGCTACAGCGATCGTGAAAGCACGGCGAAAGTAGTGATATACCACCGCAGTCTCTCCACCAACGCACCAACCCACCAACGCACCAACCCGCGACCCCACCATTCCTCAGACGGGATTGCCTCAGAAATAGTTGGCCAGGCCCAGCGCCGCCTCGATCAGCACCCGGGCGCAGGTCACCACCGAATCGAGATCGACCCACTCCACGGCGCCGTGGGCGCCCTCCCCCGAAGGACCGTAAACGACCGCCGGGATGCCGGCGGCGGCGAAGACCGCGCTGTCCGCCCAATAAGAAACGCCCACATCGTTGGGGGTGTCGCCGGTGACGGCGGCGGCGGCCTCCCGGACGCAGCGAGCGATGGGTGCGTCGGCGGGGCAGACGAGGGGCTCGCGGTGGAACAGGATCTCGATCTCGGCCTGCTCTCCCGCATCGTGGACGATCGCCTGCAGCTCGCCCGCGACGTCGTCCGGGCTCTCGCCCGGATGCGTCCGGCGCTCGACTTTGAGGCGGCATTCCGCCGCGTAGGTGCTGATCCCGCTGCCGCCCTCGATCAGCGAAGCGTGCATCGAGGCCGGACCCAGCTGCGGGTAGATGCGCTTCCTCAGCACCGTGGTGTCGTAACGCTCCAACCCGGCGATGATGCGGCCCATCCGCCCGATGGCGCTCACGCCCAGGTCCGGCCGGCTACCGTGGGCCGCCACGCCGCGAGTGACGAGCTCGCTCCAGACGAACCCCTTGTGCGCGAGCCCCAGCGCCCCCTCGGTGGGCTCGGTGACGATGCAGGCGTCGGCACCGTCGATGCGACCCACGAAGTGGTCGGCGCCGATGCTGGAGTGCTCCTCGTCCACGACCAGCGCGATCAGCACCCGACCGCTCAGCTCTTCCCGGGCCAGCGCCGCCGCGGCAGCCATGATGGCCGCGACGCCACCCTTCATGTCGCAGGCGCCCCGGCCGTACACCCGGCGACCCTCGACTCGCGGCGCGAACGGCTCGATCTCCATACCCTCGGCTGACACCGTATCGATGTGCCCGCACAGGACCAGGATGGGGGCGTCGCCGCCAATCTCCGNNGCCAATCTCCGCCACCACGTTCGGGCGGCCCGGCACCGCCTCCTCCAGCCGGGCGTTCACGCCGCGCTCGGTCAGCCAGCCCCGAGCGAAGCGGGCGACATCCGCCTCACCACCCGAATCCCCCACCAGTTCCGGGTTCACCGACGGGATCCGAACGAGGTCCTGCAGCAGTGCCAACAGCTCTTTATCGTCGAGTACGTCCGAACGCATCGGGTCCACTCCCAGCTCCGCGGTGGCAGCGACACTTCCAGTGCCTAGATTGAAACGTTGATGATCGGTCACCGGTCGGGCCGGTGCAACACGTGCCCACTATAGAGAGGGGAGGATCGGGTGAGATCGCTCAGTGCTGCAATGGTCGTGATCCTGGGTGCGGGGCTGGGAAGCTGCAGCGGTGAGGGCGCCCGCGGCGACATGGTCGTGGACACCATCGGGGGCGTCCCCTCGGTGATCAGTAATCAGCCGGCCGTCGCCGATACGCTACCCTGGACGCTGGAGAACTACCTGGTCGTGGCGGCCGATCAGCTGTACGAGCGCAAGTCGACTTTGCTGGCGCTCGACGTCGCGATCCTTGAGGACGGCGGCGTTCTGGTTCTCGATGGGACCAACGACCGGGTGCTCCGCTTCGACTCGCTGGGGGCGTACGTCAGCTCCTTCGGCCGAAGCGGCGAGGGGCCGGGCCAGTTCGACACACCGCTCTTCCTCGAGGCCGCGGACTCCGAGGTCTACGTCATGGACGTCAAGCTCAACCGGGTCAGCGCGTTCGATACCGGCGGCGTGTTTCTGCGACGGTTCAACGTCGACCTGGCCGGCCTGGTGGGAACGTCGGCGATCTTCGAGGCGGGGGGCACCGGCGAGCTTTACATGGCCGGCGAGCCGGCGCCGTTCGTCGCCGCCGCCCGAGACACCGGCCGGGCGGTGCTCTACCGGTTCAATCGTTACGGCACGATCGTCGACACGGTCCTCACTTACACGGCCAGTGTCTGGACGCCCATCCAGCGCCCCGACGGCGGAATCTCTTACGTCAAGCCTCGCTTCGCGCCGGAGCCGCGCGTTTCGGGGCAGCCGGGAAGCGTGGCCGTCGCCACCGGCGCCCGCTACCTGATCGAAGTTCGTGCGCCAGACGGCACGCTCCGCCGTCGGGTGGCCCGGACCTTCGAGCCCGCGCCGGTGACCGACGCGGTCCGCGATACCGTGCTCGACATGCTGGCCCAAAGCGGCCTGCCTCGCGAGACCCTCGAGACGGTGCCATTTGCACGCGTCATCCCGGCCATCGAGCGACTCACGCTGGACGAGGCGGGCCGCCTCTGGGTCGACCCGTACATACCGGACGAGCCGACGCGCCGCGACATCTTCGACGCCGAGGGCGGATATCTGGGCGCCGTATACCTGCCGCTGGCCATGCGGCTGGAGGATATCGCCGCCGATCGGGCCTGCGGCGTGATCTCGCAGCCGTCGGGCGCGTCGGCGGTCGGATGTTTTCGGATAGTGGGACAGTAGGTGAGTGGGTTGGTGCTCGGTGCTGAGGACTTGGAACTCGAGCGTTGAATTGAATGCCGGTTGAATGCCGGGATGTTGGATGTTCTGATTAACCCGTTCAACATCGAACTTGAGGATTCTGGAGCTCGCGTATGTTCGATGATATGAAGGAATACGAACGGCTGGCCACCGTGATGAAAAAGGCTCTCGAGTCCGGCGAGGACGAGGGCGAGGTCACCGACAACGGATCCACACTGCGATTCAAGAAGAACCCCGCCCCAGGAATCCGACTGCGGATCGAGCCGAAGCCGGGCGACGAAGGCGCCCGACGATTCGAAGGAACGGTCTACGACGCCGCGCCCGATCGGCCCGAAGGTTATCCCGACCAGCTGCCGTTCCTGCCCGATCAGGCCTGCATGGTGATGACCGTGCCCGGCACGTCCGGCGCCAGCGTTCAGTGGCAGGTCGACGACGCGCAGGCCACCGCCGGGGAACTGGAACGGCTCAGCGAAGCCGACGGCTGGCAGCCGTCGGAGCAGAGTGTGAAGGCCCCATCGTTTCTACCGATCGGACTGACGCTGCTCCAGCGCGGCGATGACGCCCGGTTGATCATCCATACGAGCGTTGGATCGAAGAGCGCCGTTATGTTGCTGGATGGAGTGCGCCGCTGACCGCGCGACCCGCCTCGGAAATCTCTTCAACGGCAGCTGTCGAAGAACGACTGCGACTGTAGCCGCCCCCCACGCATCCCACTAACAGTCGGCGCCCCATCTGGCCGCCGCGGCCCCGGCCCACTCAAGAACCGAAGGAGGCGGATACAGCATGAAGAGACTCGCGTGCGCTCTCGCTTTCGCTCTCGCAGCAGCACCGGTGTCCGGGCTGCTCGGCCAGGACGACGTGCCCCGCACCCGGCTGGACGATCCCGAGGCTTCGTTTCCCGAGCCCTTCAGCAGCATAGAGGGTCTGCGCGAGTTCGATGACGGGCGTGTCATGGTCTCCGACCGCATCGAGCAGGCGGTGCGGCTGATCGATTTCGCCGACGGCGACATGCGGCAGATCGGACAGGTGGGTCAGGGGCCGGGCGAGTACCGTATGCCCGACGAGCTCCTGCCACTGCCCGGCGACGCGACCCTGCTCGTCGATTTCGGCAACATGCGACTCACCGTCGTGTCACCCGACGGGAAGCTGACCGATTCCGAGCCGATGGTGCGGCCAGAAGGATGGTTCCTCTTTCCGCGCGGCACCGATGCCCGCGGCCGACTCTACATCGAGGGTTCGAGCTTCCAGCTGGGCCCCGGTCGCGAGCCGCCCGACTCGTTCGCCATCAGCCGCTACGATCGTGACGGCGGGTCGGTGGACACGGTGGCGATGCTCCCGCGCGCGCAGACCGGTCAGATCACGATGGGCGGCGGTGGACGGGGTCTCTCGTTCAGCGGCTCGGGGGCCTCGGCCTACCAGGCACGGGACGCGTGGGCCGTCGCGCCTGACGGCCGTGTCGCCGTCGCCAGGCACGATCCGTATCGCATCGAGTGGCTGACCGCCGACCGCGAACGGATCGTCGGGCCCGAGATCGTCTACGAGCCCGTCGAGGTGACCGAAGCGGACAAAGAGGCGTGGGCCGATGAGATGTCGACGGGGACGGTGGTCGCCATCGGCACGAGAGGCGGCGGTGGCCGTGCCATGAACCTTCCGCGTCCCGACACGGACGAGATCGATTTTCCCGAGCGCAAGCCCGCGTTTCCGGCCAACGCGGTCAGCGTGACGCCCGACGGCCTGGCCTGGGTGAAGCGCCACGTCGCCCACGGCCGGCCCGAGACGTACGACGTGTTCGACGCCGCGGGTCGCCGCATCAAGCAGGTCGTGCTCCCCGAGAGACGCCGGTTGGTCGGCTTCGGAGACGGCACGCTCTACGCCGTCTATATCGATGATGACGACCTGCAGTGGCTGGAGCGCTATCGCCGCTAGTCGGGCAGCGCGTGGCGCTCGAAGAACTCCCAGACGATCCCGTTGGCGTCGATGATCTCCGTCGGTTCTCCGACCAGGGCTTCCGGGAGGAGCCGGGGGGCGCCCGGCCACACATGGCCGGGGCCCCGCAGCTTCCACAGCACGATCTCTGTTCCGGCGGCGCACGGCGCGTACAGCCACGTCTCCGCCGAGTGTCCCTCGCCCGCGGTGCCCGACCGACCCTCGCGCTCCGCCACCAGGGTTGGCTCGGAGGGGCAGCCGTTGTGCCTCACCCAGTCCTCGAGCACCGCCTCGACCGCCACGTGGTCGAACCGCTCACCTGTGAACGGGAACGGTGGCGCGAGCCCACCCTCGTAGAGCGCCCGGGGATCGTCCACGCTGTGGATGTGGAGGATCGGCACGGGCCGACGGGCCCGAATCGAGTCTATCCGGACGGCGCCGCCCACCGGCGCGACGGCGGCGATCCGATCGGCCGCCTCCGCCGCCAACCGGTAAGAGAACATCCCGCCGTTCGACAGGCCCGTGGCGTAGATGCGTGCCGCGTCCAGTCTCACCCTGCCCGCCAGGTCATCGAGAAGTGCCCGGATGAAGCCGACGTCATCGACGTCATGTTCACGGGCGTAGCCGCAGCAGTCCTCGGCGTTCCACGTCAACAGCCGCCAGCGGAACGGGCCCGTCCCGTACGGCGTCACGACGATGAAGCCTTCTTCGTCCGCCAGGCGGTCGAATGCCACATGCCGAGCGTGTCCCTCGGCGCTCCCGCCACCCCCGTGAAAGCTGAGCACCACCGGCAACGGCCGCGACGTGTCGGGCGGCACGTGCACGATGTAAGCTCGCGGCCGCCCGGCGTGGGCCAGCGTGATCGTGTGGTCGCCGGGTGCGAGCCGGTCCGGGCCGCCGTGGGCCGAGCAGGCCAGCGCCGCCGCGCCGAGCAGTAGAACGCAGGTTCGCATCCCCGTCATTATGGGCACGCTCCAGCCGGTTTCCAACCTTCCCCGACGTGTCGGGCTCTAATCACGAGGGAAGGACGGTGGCGGGCGTTCGTCAGTGGATCAGTGGGTCAGTGAGAGGATTCCTTGACCATCCATGGTTCCGTTCTGACCCACTGACCAACTGACCCACTGACCGATTGACCCACTCGAACTATGGGGATGGAACGACGGGATGCGTTTCGCCGTCGACGTCAAAGCGATCCTCGGACTGCTGATAGTGGCGGCGTGGCTGAGCTGTGGGAAAGATCAGGGCTCGAATCCCGGCCAGTCCACGCCGTCGCTGTCGGCGCTGCCGCGCCACGCTTCCCTCGACACCCTCGACTTCCGGGCCCGCGGGCTCGCCTGGCTCGACGATTCCACCGTCGCCGTCATCGATCCCGACGATCAGCAGATCGTTCGGCTCGGCGTGCAGAGCGGTGCCCGAGAGCGGGCGGCCGGCAAGGGCGGAGGACCCGGCGAGCTGGAAGGCGCGATCATGATCATCGACGACGACGCGGGCGGCGCGATCGTCGCGGACATGAGCCACAAACGGGTGAGCCACTTCGATGCCGACCTCTCCTTCGTGCGCTCCGCAACCGTGCCCGGCCTCCCCCTGGCGCTGCTCGGCCGTGACGGCGATCGGGTCGACGCCCTGTGGATGGAGTTCGAACTGGGCGACCGGCCCGGTTTCCTGCCGGTGAAGGGCGTCATCGATCTGGAGAGCGGCTCGGCCCAGCGTCTCTTCTCGCTCTACGAGGCGGAGGGCGCCCTCAACCGCCCCGAAGAGGACAATCCGTTTTCGCCGCCCTTGTTCTCCACCGCGCTCCGCCCCGACGGCTCGCTCCTCGCCGCACGTTCGCTGGAATACCGCATCGTGGTCTTCGAGCCGGACGGCACGGTCCGCTCCAGCTTCGGTCGGCCCGACCTGCCGCCGCGCCACCTGGACGACGAGGAGCGCGCGGCGGAGCGAGAGCGCTCGCAGCAGGCGGCGGCCCGCGGCGGTCCGCCGCCGCCCGGCATGGGGGGCATGCTCGAGGAGTCGCTCGAGGCGCCCCAACCGTTTTTCGGACCCGACGCCTTCGCACTCGACCCACGGGGCCGGCTGTGGGTGATCACCGAGGGTGGCGCCGCAGACTCCACGGACGTCGACGTGTTCGCTGCCGACGGCACCTACCTGGGCGCGGTCAGGCTGCCCGATCGCGTGCAGTCCCTCGCCTTCCGCGGCGACCGCCTGGCGGCGCTGGTGCAGCGGACGGCGGAGGCGGTGGAGGGGATCGCCGGGATTGATCTTTATTCGCTCGACGGGAGTTAGTGCGTTAGTCGCCTGGGTGGCTGACATCGGCTGACGTTAGACTGACTCACTAACGCACTAACGTACTGACTCACGGTCCCACCTCGTCGTACCGGAAACAGCCGACCAGGTGATCGTTCACCATTCCCACCGCCTGCATGAACGCGTAGCAGATCGTCGGGCCCACGAACTTGAAGCCGCGCTTCAGTAGGTCCTTGCTCATCGCCTCCGACTCGGGCGTCCGCGCCGGAAGCTCCGCCAGCTCGCGCCAGGCGTTCCTGATCGGCGACCCGTCCACGAAACGCCAGATGTAGGCGTCGAAGCTCCCATGTTCCTCTCTCACCTGCAAGAACGCCCGGGCGTTCCGCACCGCCGCCGCCAGCTTGAGCCGATTCCGTACGATCCCCGGATCGGCCAGCAGCGCATCCAGCTTCCTCTGTCCGTAGCGCGCCATCTTCTCGGCGTCGAACCCGTCGAAGGCGCGCCGGTAGTTCTCGCGCTTCTTCAGGATCGTCTCCCAGCTGAGACCCGCCTGTGCTCCCTCCAGGATCAGCAGCTCGAACAGCTTCCGGTCGTCGTGCACCGGCACCCCCCACTCCTCGTCGTGGTAGGCTATGGACAGCGGTGTCCCGGCCCAGGGACAACGGCCGACGGTGTACCGCTCGTCGGTCTGCGGTGCGTCGTGGGTCAGAGGACGGTCTCCCGTTCGTTGGGGCTCACCTTTGGTTCGCGGAAGGTTACATCACTCGATCTTCAGATGTCGATCACCCTTATCATGTAACCTATCATCTAACAATCATGTGACGTCCCCTCGCCGCCCGGGCACGCCCCCACCCACCACCCACTACTCACTACCACTTACCGCCTCAAGGTGTACCTCGCCCCAACCCTCTGTTAGATTGTCAAACTTCAACGCCTGGAACTCGCCGGAATACCTAACCCAACCCGGAGGGGAGAACTACATGGGGCTGTTCGACGGCAAGACGGCCTTGATCTTCGGCGTGGCGAACGACCGTTCGATCGCCTGGGGCATCGCCCGCGCCCTGCACGCCGAGGGGTGCCAGCTCGCTTTCAGCTACGGCGCTCCGGCGCTGGAGAAGCGCGTGCGGCCGCTGGCCGAGAGCGTCGACTCCGATTTCGTCGAGCTGTGCGACGTCTCCGATGACTCCCAGATCCAGGACGTCTTCGCCAAGGCGAAGGAGCGCTACGGCACGATCGACGCGCTGGTTCATTCCATCGCCTACGCCGACCGTCGCGACCTCCAGGGCCGGTTCGTCGACACCAGTCGCGACGGGTTCAAGATGGCCCTCGACATCAGCGCCTACTCCCTGGTCGCCCTCGCACGGGCCGCGGAGCCGCTGATGCCCGACGGCGGCGCGATCCTGACCATGACCTATTACGGGTCGGTGAAGGTCGCGCCGCAGTACAACGTGATGGGCGTGGCCAAGGCGGCGCTGGAGGCCTGCGTCCGCTACCTGGCCTCGGACCTGGGCCCGAAAGGGATCCGCGTGAACGCGATCTCCGCCGGCCCCATCAAGACGCTGGCCGCCGCCGCCGTGGGCGGCTTCAAGAAGATCCTCAGCTATTCCGAGCAGGCGTCGCCGCTCCGCACCCTGATCCAGACCGAGGACGTGGGCAACACCGCGCTCTGGCTGCTCTCCGATTGGAGCCGCGGCGTCACCGGCGAGACCGTCTATGTCGACGCCGGCTGGAACATCATGGGGCTCACCGTTCCCATCGATCAGTTCCTGGGCGAGCAGGGCGAGGGCGAGGAGGGCGTGAAGGGCGAGGGCGTGAAGGGCGCGGAGGGGAAAAAGCGCCAAGGCGGGAAAGAGTGACGTCGGCATGGTCGTGAGCGAGACGATCGAGCTCGAGACCCGCGGCCACGCTCACATGATCGACATCACCGCCGCGGTGGCCGAGAAGGTCGAGGCCAGCGGCCTGCGCTCCGGGACCGCCACTGTCTTCTGCCCCGGCTCCACCGGCGCCGTCACCACCATCGAGTACGAGTCCGGCGCCCTCTCCGACCTCCAGCGGCTCTTCGACGAGATCGTGCCGCCCGACCGCGACTACGCCCACAACCTCCGCTGGGGCGACGGCAACGGCCACTCCCACGTCCGCGCCGCCCTGCTCGGCCCTTCCCTCGCCGTTCCGTTCGCCGAACGTCGCCTGCTACTCGGCACCTGGCAGCAGATCACCTTCATCGACTTCGACAACCGGCCCCGCTCGCGGCGGCTCGTCCTCCAGATCATCGGCGAGTAGTTCGGCGAGCCAGAACGCTTGACGCCGGGAACTGCCCCGCGTATTGTGAAGTGTCACCCAATAGCACCGCGGCATCGCCGCTCCGAAGGAGAAGCAGTTCCAGGCGCGGGTCCAGCATCTTCCCCGCCCTCCTGGCCGTCGTCGGCCTCGTCCAGGTTTCCTGCCACGACATCACGTTCGATGACCCGTCGCTCCTGACCCTCTCGGTCGATGTGAGTCGCGACTCGCTGGTCCCCGGCGACACCGCCCG
>JABAHS010080625.1_pt1 | contig 20841 bp, 16 predicted proteins | sample 7062111 | NCBI WGS metagenome assembly JABAHS01 (sample SAMN14534600, study PRJNA622989) | marine sediment metagenome | biome: marine biome [ENVO:00000428]; feature: marine pelagic biome [ENVO:01000023]; material: deep marine sediment [ENVO:00002113]; isolation source: pool of 4 deep marine... | reverse complement strand
AAAGTCCCGTCAATCGGAGACTGAAAATTGTTGAAGGCTGGCTAAGGGATGTTGTTTTCCCCACGCCTTTTTTGTTTAATATCTCTAAGACACAAAACCAAAATCGTTTGGGAGCACCAAAATGGCAGAAGATGAGCAAGCCACGGAGACAGAAAAAACAGAAGAACAACAGGATGAAATCAAAAACACCGTAACAATCGAGGAAGCTGGACCCTGCAGGAAAAAGGTGATTATTGAGGTACCGGAAGAAAAAATAAAGAACGCCACCGAAGAACAATATGACACTTTGCGCAAGGAAGCGATTGTGCCGGGCTTTAGAAAGGGCCGGGCGCCACGCCGGTTGCTTGAAAAGCGATTCGGCAAAGAGACTTCAGAGCAAATCAAGTTGAAACTGATTGCTGATGCCAGCGATTCGGCCATCAAAGACAACAAGCTGGACGCACTTCGTGACCCGGATATTGATTTCGAAAAGAGACCTCTCTGCAGTCTCGATTTAGACTTCCAGGCCGACCTGGACCAAAGCACAATCTCCGAAAAGATGCGGCAGGAATTTGAAAAAAACAATGCCCCCCTTTCAAAAAATGCCGCCGTATCCGTTGAACAGTCCGAAACCGAATGGCTTGTTACAGACGAAGGCAAAAGCTACCCAATAAAGAAAGAGCTGGACAAGCTGAATATTTACGAAAGCATAGACCTACCGGCCGAAGGCCCCCTGAAGTTCGATTTTGAGGTCGAGGTCCGTCCCGAATTTGATTTACCCCAGCTCGAAGGCATTCCCGTAACAAGGACCAAACTCGAAGTCACGGACGAGCAAATCGACAGGGAAGTTGAGCAGATGCAAAAAATGTCAGGCCTGTGGACACCGCGAACCGACGGTGCCGCAGAGGAGGATGACCAGATAATTGCTGATGCGGTCCTCAAGGTCGCCAACGTTGAGGCTGAGGAAAAGCTTGATAATGTCAACATTTATGTAAGGTCCAATGGTTTTGTCGGCGCCGTTCCCGTCGAAAAGCTCGATAAGCTCCTGGTGGGAGCAAAAGTCGGCGATACCAAAGAAAAAACTGTCGAGGTCCCAAAAACTTTCTTCAGGGAAGAGTACCGGGGCAAAAAGGTAGACATTCAAATTACCGTAAATGATATCAAGTACCTTAAGCCTGCCGCTCTGGATGAAAACTTTCTGAAAAAATTGCAGGTCGATGACGAAAATCAGCTTCGGGAAAGAATCCAGGATTCACTCCAGGGCCGGTTGGAGCAGCAGGTGCGTACAGAAATGACCGAGCAGATTTATAAATATCTGCTCGACAACACCGATTTTGACCTCCCCTTAAATATTGTGGCTGAGCAATCGATCTCCCTGTTACAAAGACAGTACTCAAATCTCCTTATGCGGGGAATGGCGCGTGAGCAGATCGAAGAGCACATGGAGCAGCTTCAGGCCGGCAGTGCACAAAGGGCGCAGGAGCAGCTAAAGACTTTCTTTATTATGGATAAGATTGCCGACAAACTCGAGATTGAAGTGACCGAAGAGGAGATTAACGGCCACATCGCACAGTTGGCAATTCAGCAGGGACAACGACCGGAAAGAATGAGAGAACAGATGCTCCGCGACGGCTCCCTGGCCCAGTTCAAGTTACAGGTCCGGGAGCAAATGTGTATCGCCAAACTACTGGAATCTGCGAAGATAACAGAGAAAAAGGCCGAAAAGAAATCCAAAAAAGCCCAGAAGAAATCTGAGAAAAAAACAACTAAAAAGAAAGCCAAAAAAGAAGGGGCAACCGGGAAAAAAACAGCCAAAAAACCTAAAAAAACAACCAAAAAACAATAACCCGACGGCCCAATTATAGGATAACTGGAAAAGTAAAGAGTAAAAAAGGTCGAAAACAGACCTATCTCGCCGGCAGTGACGCGAGATAAGAAATACAGAAGCCGAATTTTATAAAGGAAAACATAAATGTCTATCGAACATCCCGGAAAAAATAGCATCAAAAACATGGAACCGTACAATCAATACGGCCAGTATCAGCGATACCGCCAGATGAGTCTCGATGATATGCTGCTGGAGAACCGCATCGTGTTTTTGATAGGAGAAATATCATATCAAAGGGCCGCTGAAGTCATTATGAAGATGCTGTATCTCGACAACCTGAAACGAAACACAGAAATCAGCCTGTACATCAATTCGCCGGGCGGCAGTGTTGACGACACTATGGCTATTTATGACACTATGCGATTTGTCGGCTCACCCATTGCCACATATTGCATCGGAAGGGCCCAGTCCGGGGCTGCGATAATACTGGCCGCAGGAACTAAAGGCAAACGACATGCACTCCCGCACGCAAAGGTCATGCTTCATCAGGTCTGGGGCGGAGTTACAGGACAGGCCGCAGATATCAAAATACAGGCCGAGGAAATCATTAAAGCCAAAAAAATGATAAACGAACTTCTTGCAAAACACACAGGACAACCGATTGAAAAAATAGCAGNNTACATGACAGCCGTGGAAGCTCACAAGTATGGACTTATTGATGAGGTCCTGCACGAAGACGAAGAAGAAGAAAAAGGAAAAAATAAAGACAAAAATAAAAAGAAAATATAAAATAAGAGACAGGAAATATGGCTACGAATCAAAATTTAGTACCGATAGTAATTGAGAAAAGCGGGCGAACCGAAAGAGCATACGATATTTATTCAAGACTCCTAAAGGACAGAATTGTTTTCCTCGGTGGAACAATTGACGATGCAACTGCAAATCTAATTATTGCCCAGATGTTGTTTTTAAGCAATGAAGACAACAAAAACGAAATACATTTCTACATCAATTCACCGGGAGGATCAATCACGGCGGGTCTGGCAATCTACGACACAATGCAGTTTTTGCGGTGCGACGTCGCAACATACTGTGTTGGTCAGGCCGCAAGTATGGCGGCCGTCTTACTGGCCGGTGGAAAGACGGGAAAGCGATTCCTTTTGGCAAACAACAGAATCCTTTTACACCAACCCCTAATCACAGGTATACTCGAGGGGCCCGCAACAGATCTTGATATAGAAGCAAAGGAAATACTTCGCCTGCGAACACGCCTCTATGACATATTGGCAAATCATACAGGACAAAAACCTGAGAAAGTGGAAAAGGATTGCGACCGCAATCTCTGGTTCGAACCCGAAGAAGCTATCAACTACGGGCTCGCAGACAGAATATTGCAAAAAGCGCCTGAAATCGTAAGGGAACAGGAGCAAAAGTAATGAATACAGAATATCGAACGTCGAATATCAAATACCGAAAACCTGATGTTGCTGTTCGATCTTTCACATTTATTACGATACTGCTCTGCTTTTGTGCGCTGTTGACTTCTCTTGCAGGATGTGAAAGCGCCCCAATCACAAAAGATCCGTTGGCCGAAAAAGTCGACAAGCTCAGCAGGGAAAAAAAAGAACTGATGAGCCATATAGAGCATATCGAATCGACAAACAAAGACCTGCAAAAACAAATAACCACCCTCCACGGCCTTAAAGACAACGTCAAACTAAAAGACCTCTGTGATATACAAAGTGTCAGGATTACAAAACATACTAATTTTTTTGACAAAGACAAAGACGGCAAAAAGGAAACTCTGATTGTCTATATACAGCCCATCGACCAGGATGGTGACATTATAAAGGCGCCGGGAGACGTCCACGTGCAGCTGTTCGACCTGGACAAAGATAGGGACCCGACATTACTTGGAAAATGGCATATAACCCCGGGCAAGCTAAGAAAACTCTGGTTTAACTCTTTATTGAAGACCCACTACAGAATGACTTTCGACGTTTCTGAAAAGGTAAAAACCTTCGAAGAACCTCTGACGGTTACCGTCACCTTCACCGACTACCTAACCGGCAAAGTCTTCGAAGAGCAAAGGCTTATCAAGCCACTTTAGGCAAAGGCCGGAAAAAGTATAGAGCAAACACATCGCAACCAATAATTCAATATTACAGCTCAACAGATTCCCTTATTAGTTGCCTGAAAGATTAACGACTTTCCACCGAACTTGGGTTTGGATGGGGGTATGTGAAATGAAAATACAAATGACGTCAATTACACCACGGATTTCTCAAAAAGACTGTAAGCGGCCAGCAAACCTCGCATCACGTCGGTAACCGTTACTATGCCGATAAGTGTTTTCCCCTCATCGGTCACCGGCAGACAGCTTATATTCCTCTCATACAACATCCGCACTGCCGTGAAAAAATCGCAGCTTGGAAGCACACAGCTCACATCCCGCTTAATGATATCATTAAGAACCTGCTTGATAGCTGCGTTGTTCGGTGCCACATCAAACAGCCTTTCATGAAATGCATCGGCCCCGGGCCGCAAATAGGGAAGATAACGAAGAACGTCTCGATCCGAGATAATCCCGACCAGTTTCTGCTGTGAGTTCACAATCGGAACGTGCCTGACTTTATCCTTCTGCATAATCTCCAAAACTTTAGCCAGGCTGTCTTCCTCATTCAGACAATCAACCTGATCGGTCATTATATCTCCAACTGTCCGAAGAACGGTCGATAATGCCGGTATCACCTCATCTGAATGACCCGAAAGAAGGTCGACAAAATGTCTCCGTTGCTCCGCCTCTTCCAGCTTCGAACTTATCTGCCGGATGTTATCAAGCCTGATAAGCAACTTCAAAATGTCTGTTGACGTAACGACGCCAACCAAATCTTGCTCAACAAGAACAGGAACCATATTGATGTGATTATCAACCATGATGCCGATCATCTCTTGTATGGATGTCTCCGGCGATACGGACTTGGAATTTCGCGTTACAATTTGCACAAGTGGCTGCTTAAGAGCACGCGCATCCGAATCCGTCTGACCAACTTTTCCTGCATATGGAGATATTTGTCGGAACACATCCCGTTGAGAAACAATACCTACAAAGTACGGCTTCTCATCGTTTCCCGTCGGGCTGTCAACAATTGGTATGTGACGGACATGGTTCTCCTCCATAAACTTAAGACATTGTTCTATCGTTCCGTCAAGCGTCAGAGTCTTGACGTCTTTGGTCATCACATCCTTAACACGATTAACCAGCTTAAAAAAGACATCCTTCCCTGCCGCCAAATCGTCTATAAGGTCAATAAGCCTGAACTGTTCTTCCGGCATACTGTTTCCTCTGCCTCAATCTTTGCGGGCTCGCGCTCCGGCTAAGATGACTGTCCCCCGCAATGCAAATTGGTCGTAACCGTTTAATCTCACTGTTTTTGTCGACAAAGGATAACAGCCACTTTAGCAAATCAGAGTAATTTAAACTGGCTCTTACAACATAGACCGATAACTGATATATAAAACAGCTTATGATCCTTAAATTACCAATTATTTACCGCCCATATCTCCCGATAAATCTCCCCCACTCTTGCTGCCAAAAGAGATATGTCGGCACCCAAATCAACTTGCATACCCACCTAGAATATGTAATATATCGTTATGCAGAAACTTCTCAACAAAATAACCTGCGGCGACTGTATAGAGGTCTTCGGCAAGGTAAACAAATCCTTCTCCGAATCTTTAATCAGCAAAGTTCTCAAAGATCTGAAAAACAACGGGTCATAAGTCCCGCCACTCTCGATGACTACTGACCACTTAAAATAAGTTTAGTCAATGCATTGAGATTGAATATTCGACGAAGTCACGACTCTTCCAGGCTTTCCTTCACCATCATGCTCACAGACACGCATATCGATTCGCTGTAACTTTAATTTCGTCTGGAATCCTATACGGCCCCAGTTGAATTAATCTTATTACAAATCTAAATCAAGGGTCACCGGAAAATGATCTGAAGCCTTCAACAAGTCACTCTTAAGAGGCTTTGCATCGTCATTTTCAAAGGGATTCCATATTTTATGGGGCTTATCCGCAACAACAGGCAACCCGGACGAGGCCAGAACATGGTCGATGAGAACATTAACATACTTCTCTGTTATCGTATCTTTGAATCGGGCTGATGATGGCTTCCAACCTTTTGATGTCCACTTGGGCTTGCCGCCATGGTTCAACAGTATTCGACCAGGTTCGAAAATATCTCCCATAACTACCTCAATGGCGCTGCGACCATACTTTATCTCATAATAATCCATTCCCGGCCCATCATTCATATCACCCATCACAATAACATCTTTTTGGGCCTTTAACAGTTCATCGACATGTCTTCGGATCCATTCGCACTCTGCATAGAGTTTAAGCCTGTTACGAAGTGATTCTCTCTCCCAATGAAGCATGTCAGCACTGTTGAAAATGCCTTTTGACTTGCTGTGGACTACGATGACATTGAAATTCCTGCCGGTTCCCTCAACGGTAACAAGAACCTCCAGTGGTGGCCGGTAATGCTTGTAAACCTCTTTGATACGATCATCATCTGTATCAAAGAAAAACTCTCCATCAAAAGGAGGATTCTTTTTAAGATTTGCATCGCCACCCGGAGCATGGACGACAGTAAGCTTAGCAGGATTATATAACGCAGCTATTTCCTGAGTCCCCGGAGATACAAAACCTGTGACCGCTTTCTTAGTCGGCAAACCGGCAAAGTTTGCAAAAGCTTCAAGTTTTTTCACCGTAGATTCCTGGCCGTCTGCTGACGTGTTAGGCGCTTCGACAATCCCGATAAAATCAGGCTGAATACTCGTGAGAACATTTTTGATTGCTGTGAGCCTTTCCGTCTCTTCGGCACCATTCTTGAGGCTGTTATCCTTGTTGAACAGATGGTTAAACCATTCAATATTGTATGAACACATTCGCAATGACATGACAAAACCTCCTAATACTTTCTGTTAAAATCGCTTTCCTAAACATACAAATCAAATAATCAACATAATGCACAAATAACATCCATTTGAGCACCCCCACAAATAATAGATGCCCAAAAAAGAAAATATCACCTGCCTGACTTAAATATAAGAGTACGACACTTAGGTGCAGATGCCCCGGGTGCAATGCGATTTTATAATAGTCTTATAAATATATCAAAAGAAAAAGGCAGGAATTTGGCACATAATCCAGCTCCATTTAAGCCCGGCTACACAAAAAAATTGCTAATTAGGGCTAAATTATGACCACATGCCCTTTGGTCGGTGTAGAAAAACTCAGAAACGAGCTTTGAACTGGGGATTCTTAAATCCACTTGCAAAACCTGCACTCCTCTATAAAATGTCGCTATGCAGAAGCTTCTCAACAAAATAACCTGCGGCGATTGCATAAAGATATTGGATAAGGCCCGCAAACCATTTGCCGACCTCATCTTCGCCGACCCGCCATTCAATATCGGCTACAAATACGATAAATACAACGACAAGGTCAAATGCAAAAACTACATCGCATGGACACAAGACTGGATGGCCGCATGCAAAAAGGTCCTTAAGCCTCACGGCTCCTTCTACATAGCCATCGGCGATGAGTACGCCGCGAATGTAAAAATCATAGCTGATGAGTTGGGCCTCTTTATGCGTAACTGGATTATCTGGCACTACACCTTCGGCCAGCAGATGAAAAAAAAATTCGCCCGCTCCCATACCCACATCTTTTACTTCGTCAATGACAAAAACAATTTTACATTCAACGATCTCGCTGTTCGAGTTCCCTCAGACAGACAGTTAATATACAATGACAGGCGGGCCAATCCTGTCGGCAAAATGCCCGATGATGTCTGGCACGAGTACTCACGTGTCTGCGGAACCTTCAAGGAACGTACTGGCTGGCACCCATGCCAGATGCCAGAAAGCCTGCTGAAAAGAATCATTTCAGCAAGTTCCGATCCCGGTGACTGCGTACTCGATCCTTTCTGTGGCTCAGGTACTACCGCCGCTGCCGCATACCAATTAGCAAGAAATTATGTAGGATTGGAAATCTCTCAAGAGTACGTTGAAAACGCCAGGAAACGTCTGTCCCGATTAAAAAAACAACAGCCGGCCAATTTGTTTCTTAATAGCACCGAGCTTAATGAGCTCAAGAGGCTTTTGTCCGACATAAGAAAGCCGGCCAAACAAATCACTGAAGACAAAAAACTATTGGAGTTGCTCGCAAACCAATTTGCCCTGCGAATGAATAATCATAAACGCTATAGTACAGCAGAAATCGCGGCGGCTTTAAAGGATATAACCGATTGAAAAAGGTAAACCTAAAGAAATTTCTACTCCTCTGCCTGCCCTTCATCGTCAGTGCGGCTATGCTCACGGTGATACAGGCACCAATTAGCCTCTCGCCTCTGGCATGGATCTCGCTTGTTCCATTCATTCTCGCCTGCTCCCCCGATTCAAAACCAAAATCCCTTGCCCTTGGCGCCTATCTTATCTCACTGTGCTACTGGCTCGCCAATATCTACTGGATAGCTCCGATAACCCTGATGGGCTGGACCTCACTTTCCCTGTACACCGCCTTGTCATGGCCGATACTCGCGCTCTGCCTGCGATACTGCAGAATAAAAAAGATACCCTTATTCCTGGCCGCCCCCATCCTGTTCGTCGGCGCAGAACGTCTCCGCGGCTGTTTCTTCGGCGGTTTTTTCTGGCGCTTCCTCGCACACAGCCAGTATACAAATATCACCATCATCCAGATAGCCGATATCTTCGGTGCAGCCGGCGTCTCTTTCCTGATTGCAATGGTCAATGGCCTCCTGTCCGATTTGATAATCGCCGCTCGACAAAAACAGCTGTTCAAATTAAAACTCTTCCTGAAAACCGCTTTCGTTGCCATCGCTCTTCTGGCGACTATCCTTTACGGCCGATGGAGAATAAATCAATCGGAAAAGTGCGTAACCGATGGCCCCCTTATCGCCTCGCTGCAGTCAAACGTTCCGCAGATGATTAAGAGAGAAGCCCTCCGGGGAGAGCCCAATATTGCCGAGAAGACCTCTGAGGAAATCTTCGACGAGCTAATGCAAAAAAGCAGGGCAGGGATCGAGGAAGGCGCCGACCTGGTCATCTGGCCCGAAACTATGGTGCAGGCAACCTTAAATGACGAAGTACTTGTATTTTTTGGTCCCAATAGCCAGCCGGTTCTCTTCGACAAGGCACTCTCCGGGCACGCCGCAAACAATGCGTTCCTGCTCATAGGCGCCTACTCCGGCAGGATTGAATTTCGAGGCAACGAGCCTGTCTGGGCCGCCAGGTACAACTCGGCATTTCTCTACAGGCCCGATGGGTCAAAGTATCCGAAACAATACAGTAAGATGCATCTTGTTCTCTTTGGCGAGGTCCTGCCTTTTAGAAAAAGTTCTCCTTTCCTATTTAACATTTTGATGAAATTTAATCCTTACGGTTACGACCACTCGCTCGACGCCGGCACCGAATACACTGTTTATGAAATGACCGCCCCGGTAAAAAAAACCACACCGGACACCCAATCCCGCCCTTACAAATTCAGTGTCATAATTTGTTATGAAGCGACAATCCCTGATCTTGTCAGGAAATTTGCGCTGGACTCCAACGGTCAAAAGAAAATTGACTGGCTCATTAATATTAGTAACGATGGATGGTTTGTAAGATTCAAAGGCGAAAAAGTCTTACCCAGCACGGAATTGTCCCAACACATGGCTATATGCGTCTTTCGCTCTGTTGAGAACAGGCTCAGCATTGTAAGGAGCGTCAATACCGGCATAAGTTGCATAATCGATACACTCGGAAGCGTAAAAAATGGCTTTTTGGCCGGAACATTGCCCGAAAAGGCGATACAAAGAACCGGCGTCGATGGATGGTTCCTCGATAAATTGCCGATAGACAAAAGAGAAACATTTTTCAGTAAATACGGTCAATGGCTGGATTTTTGTTGTGCTTTATGCCTCGTTTTGTTCATAATAGTTACACCCTTGGCCGGTTTTGTCCGAAATAAGAAATATCTCTTATTTTCTCGGCAGCGACAAAATGAAGTACAATAATAACGATAAAAGGCAAAAAACAATGTACACAAAACTGCTCGCCGCTTGCGCGCTTACAACTTATGCTCTCTTCTGTTTCGGTTGCCAGGAAACCGTCGTATATACAAGAACAGAATGGCCCGCGCCTGTCTCTCCAAACAGCCTCGTCCAGGAAGCCACCCAAATTATCCGCGCCGCTTTAACCGATCCTGACCCGGCAATCAGGGTTAATGCTATTGAAGTTGTCGCTATAAGCAAAAGGGTAAGACTGATTCCTAAAGTACAACGGCTGCTTAAAGATGACTTCGTACCGGTTAGATTTGCGGCGGTTCTGGCGGTCGGCGACCTGGAATACTCTCTTGCCGCAAAGTCCCTGACGGCACTGCTGAAGGACAACAACGAAAACGTAAGAATTGCCGCGCTATACGCCCTCGGAAAGATTGGCTATCCCGGCAACTTCGAACAGATTCGAAAGGCAATAGCCTCTCCCGACCAGACCGTCCGCGCCAACGCCGCTCTGCTGCTGGGCAAAAGTGGAGATGACAGCCCACTGACACGAAAGGTTCTATGGTGGACACTCGGAAGGCAGGATTCCGGAGACATGGTCAGATTTCAGACAGCCGAAGCAATTGCAATGCTCGGCGATGAGAGAATATACCCCAAATTATGGTCAATGCTGATAAGCGCTTACGCTGATGACAGGGTCATGGGTATAAAAGCGATGGGCGCGCTTGGTACTTTACAGGCTAAAGATTCACTGCTTACCATGCTCGATGATGATGTAGTTGAGGTACGCCTCGCCGCTGCCGAACAGCTCGGTATGCTTAAGAACACTGCCGGGGAGTCGGTTGTACTTGATGTTTTTTCGAAAAACCTCGATGCAAACCTCGATCCACAGAGCCGGGAGAGACTTCATATCCGCACCGCAATGGCGATAGGACGAATTGGCACACCATCTCTGACCCGTTTTCTGCCTTCTCTCCTGAGAGATGAGTCAAAAAACGTCCGCATTGCCGCTGCAATGGCCGTTTTCAATACACAATAAAAAATTCAATCCCCTTCTATACTCATAGTCAACCGCATCACCCTGTTTGCTACTGTTGACGCAACCCTATCTTGTAAAAAATAGGGACTGTAATTTCCCTATCTTCCCCATTTTATCAGACACAGGGTAAAAAGCAAAACAGGCTGTATGACAAATATATAGTCCGGAATGATAAAATAGGTAAAAATTTACTTGATTTTTCCTTCCGTAAAGTGTAAAGTAGTAATGTAGAATATACGATATCCTGATATATCGGACATACAGCAAATATACATAAAAAACCACGAATTAGCGAAAGGACCTTGTTTTGAGTACGCTGACAAAAATTTTAATAGTTTTAGTGACGATTTCCTCGATTTTCCTCTGCGGTATTGTCGTAACCTATGTTGCTCTCGCCGACAATTACAAAGAAGAACACGACAAAATCAAAACCGAACGGGATGGCCTCGTAGAAAAAAATAAGAGTCTAACTGAGCAAAGAAATGTGATGGAAGCTCAAAAAATTGATAAGGAAAACGAGTTAAACAGTGAAATTACCAGGCTAAATACGGAAATAGACACACTAAAGGGCCAGCTAAAGAACTTCGAAGACCAAAGAAAGAGTTGGTTACAGCGTGTAAGCGACATGGCAAGTGTCGTGGAGACAACGACACAAACTTCCAAAGAGACCACAAAGTTGATGATGGATAAGGAGGCTGAGCTAAATAAACTTAAAGCTGATCAAATAAAGCTGATAGACCAGTTCGAGGATACTTCTACGACGCTTCTGGAGAAATTAGCTGTAATACAGACCCTGGAAAAAGAAAAGAAACAGCTAATCGAGGAAAAGGTTGAGTTGCAAAACAGAATGGACAAGCTCCTGCAGCCCACGGGAAGAACACCTGCCCCAGTCGTGACAGTCACGCAAAAACCTGACGAAATAGCTCGGCCGGCGCCGGTTATCGCCAAGAAAATCGGCCTCAAAGGACAGGTAACCGCCGTAGATACGAAAAACAAGATGGCCAGCATATCAATCGGCACGGCCGATGGTGTCAAGGAAGGAATGAAATTCCACGTTACTCGGGGCGATAAGTTTATTTGCGATATGCTCATCATAGACACTGATGCCGAAGAGGCCGTCGGCGCACTCGAACTTGTACAGGAACAACCAAAGCCCGGAGATACCGTAAGTACTAATCTGTAGCGGATTAACGCAATCCGGACAGGGAAAATAACCAAAAATCAAATTCTGAACTCTTCTATCTGAGGTTGACATATGAGTCCTAACAGGCGAATACGCGGTGGAAAGGTAGTTCCGGTCGCCAATCTCTACACGATTATACTCGGCCTGGCGTTCTGCGTCGTCCTGGCAACTGCTGTTTTTGTTGCCTACAAATGCTATTTACAGTACGAAACTATATACTTTAACATTCCGTAGCCAATCCTCTATCGAATACAATGGAAATCGCCGATAACGTGGAAATATAACTTAATTTCCCGTTTGCTTTATGGCTATTGTCCCACTTCACAATCAAAAAAGAATTTTTTTTATCCCTCTTGACAACTGCGCTGTTTAGAGATAAATAATAGAAAATTGATATTTAAGAAGGGAATCGAAGGTGGTACTGGACACAATCTTAGGCTGGTTCAGTATGGACATGGGGATCGACCTTGGTACGTGCACTACTTTGGTTTGTGTCCGTGACAAGGGTATTGTACTAAATGAGCCCTCCGTAGTTGCTGTTCGCAAGGGAACAAACATTGTCCTGAACAATGGCGAAGCTGTCGGCCTGGTTGCACGCGAAATGCTCGGCAAAACTCCCGGTTCTATCAGCGCTATAAGACCGCTGAAAGACGGCGTAATCAGCGACTTTGAAATCACTGAAGCCATGCTCGGATATTTCATTAGAAAGGTTCACGGCAGGGGAGGACTCGTAAGGCCTCGCGTCGTTATCGCCGTGCCAAGCGGGATAACCGCGGTTGAACGCCGTGCCGTCATTGATAGTGCCGAAAGGGCGGGTGCTCGAAAGGTCTACCTCGTGGATGAACCCATGGCCGCCGGGATCGGGGCTGAACTGCCGATCACAGATCCAACAGCATCTATGATCGTCGATATTGGAGGTGGAACAACCGAAGTGGCGATTATGAGTCTTGCCGATATCGCAACATCCGAATCGATACGAATCGGAGGAGATGATATGGATGAAGCCGTCATCAGTCATCTCAAAAAAACATATAACCTGCTTATCGGAGAGGCAAGCGCCGAAAAAGTAAAGATACAAATCGGTTCCGCAGCTCCGCTTGAAGAGGAACTGACTATGGAGGTGGCAGGAAGGGATACAATTTCAGGACTGCCCAGAAAAATCGTTATTACAAGCGAGGAAATTCGTGAAGCAATGCGCGACCCCATCGCTACAATTATAGATACCGTCACGACTACCCTCGAAAAGGCAGAGCCCGAACTCGCTGCAGATTTGATTGAGAACGGCGTCTACATTTGCGGCGGCGCTTCACTGTTGAGAGGTATGGACGCTATTCTCGCAAACGCAACCGGACTAAATGTTCAAAGAGTCGACGACCCCCTCAGTTGCGTTGCTCGCGGAACAAGCGTCTATCTCGAAAATCTGGAGTTGTGGAAGGATACAATGGACCATAATGAGTACGGATGGGAGTAATTCGTCCTGAGTGCCGATAAATGCACAGTATGAAATACGGCCATGGCAAGGAAGCTATATAGAGCCCATAGTCCCAAACGTGAAAACACGAGTCTGAGGTCAATCTCCAGACCAATGTTATTTACCTGGTTTATGTTAACCGGTCTTATCCTGCTCTTCGCTCCACAAAACCTCACAAATGACCTTCAGTTTGCCTTTGCCCGTGTCTTCCGCTGGCCTTTAACCATCGNNGAAGAGTTGCGACGACAACAAGAGAAAATCATAGAACTATCCGGGATAAGGGATAGATTTCACGCACTGGAAAACGCCGGGCTCCTCATGGCCGACGTTATTCAGCCCTTTATAGACGAAAAAAGAAGCGAACTTAACATTAACCGCGGCCAAAATGATGGACTCAAAAAAGGTCTGTTTGTCCTCGGCGACAACAGTATCATAGGCAAGATTTCCCACGTCTCGCCAGGAAATGCAAAGGTTACATTATTTACAGACCCGGCTTCAAGAATAGCCGTTAGGATTGGAAACTTAAATGTCGACAGGCTTATGCAGGGCCGAGGAAAAGACGAGGCTAAAATTCGACTACTCCCTACAAAATACAAAATCAGTGTCGGAGACAAAGTCCTGACAAGAAAAAAACCGGGTTTCCTTGATGTATCTATGATTATCGGCGTTGTCGCAAGCTGCAAAAGAGACGACAGAAATCCTTCGATGTGGGACATAACCGTAAAGCCCGTCTGTGATATTGAAAGATTAAACAGTATAACCGTAATTATAATGAATCCACAAAACTAATTGAGGGCTCACATCACGCACTTATTCTGCGAAAACTCACGCCGAATAGATGTGCGAAAGGCTCTGAGGTTAAAAAATGCGATGGTTTCGCTTCGCAATCTTTGTCACTGTAGTTGCCGTGCTCCTGGCCTCCGGGTTATTGAATATCATAGCTCTTCCCCCCTGGGGCAGCATACCAAATTTATTATTAATACTTCTGGTTTTTTTCGCCATTCACAGCAACACCACAAATGCAATCATAACCTCATTTGTAATTGGTTTTGCTGCTGATGTCAGTATTGGCTCTACAATGGGCGCACTAACAATCAGCTTTGGGCTTTTCGGGACCGCGCTGGCATATCTTCACCGTGTTATTGCAATAAGAAAAGTCCATTATCAGGCATTCGCTATATTCATCACGGCTTTTATGACCCTCACACTCGCTCATTTTTTAGCACTTCTCAGAGGCCGGTCCTCCGCTTCAAATGTATACTCTGATATTCTCGGAACTGCATTATATTCGGCTGTAGTAGGACCGATTTTTTTCTTGCTGGCGTCATGGTTGATGCATATAAAAACACATCGTTTCGGCAGGCGTTAGGTTACTGCTGCGAAAAAATGAAAAAAGCCCGGCTCTGAAAAGCCGAAAATGCTATAGACCATGTATATTAAAAGAATCAAAATTTTTGTTTTCATAAGTACACTACTACTAATACCACCCCTACTCCGTCTGATACAAATACAGGTACTGGAGCATTCCTTCTACATGGAGCAAATCGAAGAGTTAAAGCTCCAACAAGGCGTCTCCAGGCAGCTTCGGACATTAAGAGGGAAAATTCTCGATCGAAAAGGCAGAGTATTGGCCACAAATGAGCCTCAATTCCAGCTACATATAAATTACAACCTCTGTTGTATTTTTGACGAACGTGTTCAAAGGGCAAAACTGCTAATGGCTGAAAAAAGGTCCGTGCTCGCAAAGGAAAAACCATCTTTAACCAAAGTACGCAAAGAACTGCAGGCAAAGCTTGAGGAACTCAGCAGGATAATTGACAAATGTACGTACTTTGGCCTGGAGCGGACCGATGTCGAGCAGAGAATCGCCCGAATTAACGACAAAATATGGAACCTCCGCACATTTCTGGCATGGAGGAGAAACAATCCCGACCAGAAAATAATCGCCAAATATGGCAGAGTCAGTAACGTGCCACTGTCTGTAGCTATTGAGGACTTCGAAAAGAAATTCCCAAATGTCGAGCAGAGACTGCTGCTGATAGAAAAAATACAGAAAATCCCCGAAATGAACAGGGGCTGGAGATTGCTCGAGTTAAAAACCGACGCCGACGTCTTTGACGCCCAGTTGGAATTTATGGATGTCGAAGGCATGGAGATTCTGCCAAAAGAGAGCAGATTGTACCCCTACGGCTCGGTCGCCGCACAAACAATAGGCTGGGTCGGTCCCCCACAGGAAAGGGACAAAAAGCTTTTTGCAAATGACAGATTATCTCAGTATATCAGCGACGAAGTCTGTGGAAGGGAAGACGGCGTAGAGTATATTTGTGAAACTATCCTGCGAGGAAGACGTGGGGAAGAAATTTGGGACATTGACCGCGAACTTGTCAATAGAACAGAGACACAGTTCGGAAGAGACGTCACAACGACACTGGACATCGAGCTTCAAAAGAGTATAGAAGACCGCCTCACTGACTGCCTCCTCAATCCAAAAAACTGCCGGGCTCCTATAGCTGCTGTTGTCATTGACGTCAACACGTCAGATATCCTCGCCCTGGTCTCAACCCCAACGTATGAATTGAACAATATCAGGCGTAACTACAGCACACTCGCTTTCAAAGACGCAAATGAGCCGTTGCGAAACAGGGCTATAAATAAAGCCTATCCCCCAGGCTCAGTTGTAAAGCCTCTCATTCTCATCGCCGGCCTTCAATCGGGCAAAATCACTGCCGGCGAGTCTATTAGCTGCCTGGCACAAAAGGCGCCAAGAGGCTGGCCAAACTGCTTGATCTTCACTCGCTTCCGGAGCGGACACGACTATAAATGGCAAAACAACAACGCACGAAACGCCATCAGGGGAAGTTGCAATATTTATTTCTCCCGGCTTGCCGACAGAATCGACCCCCCTGTACTCCAGCTTTGGCTTTTCAAATTCGGTTACGCCCAAAAATTCCCATTCGAACCACCCCATCTTGAATCAAGTATCGAGAATCGGACATCGGATATCGAGAATCGAAACCTAAGACAGGACGCAGGAATTATTTCAAGCACCGTTACAAGGAAAACAATCTCAAGCATCGACCAGTTACCCCCTCTTTATAAGGGCGAAAGAAGATATTTTGGAATCGGACAGGGAAATCTTCGCGTTACGCCGCTACAGGTAGCAAATGCAATGGCGATAATCGCACGGAAAGGAACCTATAAATCGCTCCGGCTCTTTCTTGATTCCGGACCATCGAGCAACAAGAATCCGAAATCGAATGTCAACCTCAATATCTCCCCACAAACCATCGCCATTGTCCACGATGGTATGAGCGCGGTGGTTAACGAACTAGGCGGAACAGCCTACAATACGTTCACCCAAAGCACGCTAATCCAGCAGGGAGTAAAGGTATATGGCAAAACAGGCTCAACAGAATCCCCGGAAAATGCCTGGTTCGCAGGCTTCGCCACAGATAACGCCGGCCGAAGCATCGCAATCGCCGTTCTCGTAGAAGGTGGCCAGAGTGGCTCTCAGGACGCCGCACCTTTAGGGCGTGATATTATTCAACTCTGCATCGAAACCGAACATATCGGCACGCCTCAGCCAATAACAGAATAATCCCCTCAACATAATACTTGACACTATCCGGTTGGGTGCCCAAGAAGTTGTTTTTTTAGGCCGAATTTGGTATAATATGGTCGTAAATTTTGAAGAAATTAGACCCGCGGTCGGAGTTAGGTGTATGTAGTAAATTACAAATGCTGGTAAATACAGAAAACATACAAACAGCCAACGATCCTGACGAATAATGTCAGTAAGGAATGTTTTTGTCAAGCAAGCTTAACAAATCTCGAAAAAATCATCGTTCCCTCAGATATTTGGTCATTGCCATATCAGTGCTTGTAGTCTGCGGATTTTTCGTTGTCTTTTGGGCTGGCTGCCAACCATATCCGGAAGTTAGCCCTATAATAGAAACCACCGCCACTGACTGGCCTATGTGGCGTTACGATGCAAGTCGAAGCGCGGCCTCACCCAGTCAGTTGCCAGCCGGGCTGCATCTTCAATGGGTAAGAGAGCTTGACAAGCCTGTGCCCGCCTGGAGTAAGGAACAATACAAACTGCAGTTCGACCGTTCTTATGAACCTGTAGTAATGGGAAAGCAGATTTTTGTCCCTTCAATGGTCAGCGACAAAGTCACAGCTTACGATACCAATACCGGCAAGGAAAACTGGCGGTTCTACTGCGATGGCCCCGTGCGCTTTGCTCCCATTGCATGGAAGAACAAGCTATATTTTGTAAGTGACGATGGCCATCTTTATTGCCTTGATGCAGAGCAAGGCGAACTGATTTGGCGGTTTCGGCTGGGACCTTCACAGAGAAGGATACTCGGCAACGGACGATTAATATCGGCATGGCCTGCACGAGGGGCGCCGGTGCTCTATGATGGTAAAATCTACTGCGCTGCAAGCATCTGGCCTTTCATGGGAATTTTCATCTACTCCCTGGACCCCGACACCGGCAGCGTAGTATGGGAGAACAGCGGAAGCGGTTCAATGTACATTCAACAACAACATAACAGCGACGCATTTGCAGGAGTTGCCCCGCAGGGATACATGGCGGCAACGGAAGAAAAGTTGTTAATAACCAGCCGAACGGTACCTGCATGTTACGACAGAAAAAATGGCAGGTTCCTTTATTATCACCTCTCCGAACGCCATTATGGCAAGCACGTGGGCGGTTACGATGTGTCGGTCTGGAATAACTTCTTCTTCAATAACGGCATTATGTACCGTCTTCGTGACGGCGCAGGAATTGCAAAAACTACCGCCTGTGTTATGACAAACCAGGGCGTGATTGCATTCGACAAAAATGGCGACCTCGTGGCTTACAGGCCGGTAACAGCAAGAAGCACAACATCAGAAAAAGATAAAAGCCCTGTCAAAGGCCGGCAGGTATGGAGAGTAAAAACAGAGCCGGCACTCGACAATATCCACATCAAGGCCGGGACAAGATTGTACGGCAGTAACAACCAAGGCATTATTGCTGCGGTTGATATACCCGCCAAAAACCGCCAGGGGCGTATTTCGTGGCAGTATAGTATTGGAGAAAAAGTATGGAATATGCTGGCTGCCGATAGAAAACTGTTTGTCGTCACCGAAGAGGGACGCATTTACTGCTTTGCAGAAGAAAGAGTGTGGCCGAACTTCTACCAGATCAGCAATGAAGAACTTCCAAAAGCAGGAACAAAATGGCGGAAAAAAGCAAGCCGAATACTTCTGAAAAATCAAGGCAGTGGGGGATATTGTTTGTGGCTCGGAATCCGGGATAGCAGCTCACTTAAAGAAGTGCTGCTTCAATCCGACATGAATATTATTGTCGTCGAGTCAAAGCCCGATAAAGTCGCTTCACTGCGGAGAGAACTGGATGAAGCTGGTCTATACGGTTCACGTGCTTCAGTGGTAAGTGGAGACATTACCACCATCCAGGCCCCGCCTTATATAGCGATTATGATTGTAGTCGAGAACCTGGCCGCTGCAGGCGGGAAAAGGGGCAAAGTCTTTGTAGAAAAACTGTTTCAATCCCTGCGTCCTTATGGAGGCGTAGCCTGGCTGCAAGCCGATAAGGAACAACAGCTAAGCCTCTATCGACAACTGGCCGAATCTGAACTCCAAGGTTGCAGAATTGAAGGCCTCAATGATGCCATATTGTTAAAGAGGGACGGTGCCCTCCCGGGTTCCTCGGACTTCAGCCATCAATATGGCGATGTGGCTAACACTGTTTTTTCAGATGATAATCTCAAACTCCCGCTGGGACTGCTCTGGTTTGGAGATGATTCGGATTTTAACGACGTCCTTCCGAGGCACGGCCACGGCCCCCCCGAACAAGTCGTCGAAGGAAGGCTCTTTATACAGGGAACTGGTTCAATAAGCGCACGGGATGTCTACACAGGCAGGACCTTGTGGAAGAGGAATCTTAAGAATATCAACACATTCGGCGTTTATTACGATAGCTCCTACAAACACGATTTCCGGGACCTTAGTTACAATCAACTCCACATCCCCGGGGCCAACGTTCGCGGGACCAACTTTGTCGCCACTAAAGAACACGTATACGTCATCGAAGGGGCCAAATGCCATGTCCTGAACGCGGCAACGGGAGAGAGTATCAGGACACTGTCTCTGCCGGTACAAAACGGTGAACCGCCCAAAGAGTGGGGTTACATCGGTGTCTTCAAAGATTATCTGATTGGCGGCCTGGATTTTGCACGATATCCGACATTGCTTGATCCAAATGATAAGGACCTTGGAAAGTGGCCTGCTTTTCTCGACAAGAGCGCAAGTAAAAAATTAGTAGTAACGAATCGTCACACGGGACAGGTTCTCTGGATAATCGATGCCCGATACGGTTTCATCCATAACGCCATTGTTGCGGGAAATGATAAAATCTTTTGCCTTGACGGTATACCTCCATCCATAAGGAAAATGGTAGAGAAACGCGGCATTGACCTGCGCCCACGCTATCGACTGATGGCCCTGGACATCGGAAGCGGTGAAAAGATATGGGAAAACACAGACAACGTCTTCGGTAGTTGGTTAGGGTATTCTGTGCATTATGATATACTCCTCCAGGCCTATAGGAAGTCTCGCGATATGGTCTGGGAGCCCGGTGACAGAATGACAACCTATCACGGCCAAACGGGGAAAGTGATTTGGGACAAAAAGATTGACTATGACGGACCCTGCATATTGGCAGGCGATAGAATCATAACACAGGAAAGTGCTTACAGCCTACTGACAGGCCTGCAGCAAATGCGCAAACATCCTCTCACCGGTGAACCAGTACCCTGGCGGTATTCTCGAAACTACGGTTGTGACACGCCCACGGCCAGCAGGAATTTACTGACGTTCCGTTCGGCCGCGGCCGGCTACCTTGACCTTGCCGGCGATGGCGGTACGGGTAACTTCGGTGGCTTCAAATCAGGTTGTACCTCGAACCTTATTGTGGCAAATGGCGTCCTAAACGCACCTGAATATACAAGAACCTGTACTTGCAGTTATCAGAATCAAACATCCCTTGCGATGGTAGAGATGCCTGAAATTGAAACCTGGACCTTCAACAGTATTGAAAAGAGCAATTCCGTCGTAAAAAGAGTCGGTATCAATTTCGGTGCACCTGGCGACAGGAAAGCCGAAAACGGAACACTCTGGCTCGACTATCCAAGCCTGGGCGGTATATCTCCGGCCTTAAATATCAAGATAAAGCCAAAAAAGCCGACGTGGT
>JABAHS010067883.1_pt1 | contig 20855 bp, 26 predicted proteins | sample 7062111 | NCBI WGS metagenome assembly JABAHS01 (sample SAMN14534600, study PRJNA622989) | marine sediment metagenome | biome: marine biome [ENVO:00000428]; feature: marine pelagic biome [ENVO:01000023]; material: deep marine sediment [ENVO:00002113]; isolation source: pool of 4 deep marine... | reverse complement strand
CTTATATCATTTTTTATATTTACAATATATTATAGGGAATAAAATTTGATATAACCGGGAATAAAAATGCCTATACAGGAAAATGATTATGTATTAATACTCGCACCCGATGATAAGACATTTCTAAGCCAGGTGAGCTCAGAGAAAAAACTGAGCACCCATCTCGGTATGCTCAATATAGCAGATGTGATAGGAAAGAACTACGGCGATAAAATTGTCTCCGGGCTTGGAAACGAGTTTTATCTGCTCGAGCCCACCACCTGGGATAAGATGATGAAGATAAAAAGGCTCACTCAAATCATCTACCCAAAAGACGCCTCTATTATTATTCAGAAGACCGGGCTTGGCGAGGGGATGAGAGTAGTAGAAACCGGCACGGGTTCGGGGTCTATGACAATAGCTTTAGCAAATGCGGTAAAACCGGGCGGCAAGGTATATACATATGAAAAGAGAGATCAGTTTAGAGAGAACGCTATGAAAAATTTGCAGACTGCCGGACTGTCCGAATATGTGGAGTTTAATGCGGGGGATGCAAGGGAAGGATTTTTGCAGACTGATGTCGATGTGGCGCTAATTGACCTTCCTTCACCATGGGACGGCGTGCCTGCTGCTGCAAAAGCGCTTAAAGGGGGAGGGCGCATTGCAAGCCTCTCGCCCACATTTAATCAGGTGGAAGAAAACTATAAACACTTAGAAGAACATGGGTTTATATATCTTGAGACCGTAGAAGTATTAGTGAGAAATATTTTAGTGAGAGAGGGTAAGACAAGACCTACGCAGAGAATGATAAGCCACACAGGGTACCTTACTTTTGGAAGGAAAATAAATAAATAATATAAACAATTTGTTTGTTCTTATTATATTTAATACATTCCCATGAAAAAGCATCAAATTGTCTACTTAATAACTACCCTTGTCGTTGTTGGCTCGTCCTATTTCTTTACAAATAACCAGGATTTCTCAGAGTATGAAGTTTTAAAAGTCATAGACGGCGATACTGTAATACTTGATGACGGCTCTGAGACCTTCCTCCGTTATATTGGAATCAACAGCCCTGAGATTCTGACGCACGAATCTCCCGGTGAGCCGTTTTCCATAGAAGCAAAGGAGTTTAATGAAAAGCTTCTGGGGGCTAAAAGAGTAACCCTGGAGTTTGACAGGGAGCAGTATGACCATTACGGAAGGATGCTTGCTTACGTCTATGCAGACGGCATCTTCATAAATGAGCAGTTAGTAAGAAACGGGCTTGCCACTACTCTTAAGGTAAAACCGAACACGAAATACTATGACAGGATTTCTGCAGCCGAGCAGGAAGCGAAAAAGAATAAAAGGGGAATATGGTCGGATAGGGCAGGCTTTAACTATCCAAAGGAAAACAGAGAGTTTTTTATTAAGCCCCAGAGTGCAGAGAGATACCTTGGCAAGAGGGTTGTCACAAAGGGAAAGGTAACCGATGTAAGAAAATCAGAAAAAGTGATAGTGCTTAAATTGGATGAGGATCTTGATATAGTAATCTTTGCAAACGGCTGGAAAAATTTCAGTCATTTTGGAATAAACCCAGAGACAGACTTTGTTGGCTTTGCCGTTGAAGTAATAGGCAGGGTAAAAAAATATAAGGGCAGGCCGCAGATTGTTGTGAGTCATCCGATAACGCTAAAAAAACTGCTATGACTTTTAGTGAAATTATTATACAGGGCGCTGAGGAAATGGGGGTAAGCCTGAGTGCAGGTGATATAGAGAAATTTTCTATCTACTCAGAAGAACTTAAGCTCTGGTCAAAAAAAATAAACCTTACTGCAATTAAAAAAGATGAAGATATTATAGTAAATCATTTCCTCGATTCCCTTTCGATACTAAAACATATAAAACCGGAATCAACCCTGCTTGATATCGGCACAGGTGCAGGCTTTCCAGGGGTTGCAGTAGCAATTGTCTGCCCTCACTGTTTTGTGACATGCATGGATTCATCCGCAAAAAAAATTACTTTTATTAATCATATTATGCGTAAGCTCGGTCTTAAAAACGTGAAAGCTGTATCAGACAGGGCAGGCCAGAGCGGAAAAAGTGTGGAATTATATGACTACGTGGTAACAAGAGCGGTATCTGATTTATTAACCGTTATAAAACTGAGCAGACCTTATATAACCGATTCGGGAAGGATCATAACAATGAGAGGGGAAAAGGGGGGGGCAGAGCTCAAGGCTGTGTCCGGTGATCTGGAAAGTTTGGGATTGGTTGTGGATGAAGTGGATGTATTTACCCTGCCGTTTAATAAGTTCAAGAGGGTGAATATAGTCTTTAATAAGAAGATTTGATATTTGTCTTTTTCAACCGATTTATGGTTTATATCTTTTAGATGTGTATTAAACTCATTTATAGGGTAAATATTATATCTCATAAAATTCTACAAAATATTTTTTCTTGTTATCTTTATTCAGTTTATCTGGTTTGTAAGTACTTAAAGAGGAGTTATATATATGGCAGCAATTGGCGTTATAGGCGGAAGCGGTCTTTATGAAATTGAGGGGCTTGAGGACATCGAGTATAAAGATATCGATACCCCATGGGGCAAGCCTTCTGACAGCTATGTTACCGGAACACTAAGCGGCACTAGTATGGTCTTTCTTCCAAGGCACGGCAGGGTTCATAAAATCATGCCCTCCGATATTAATTACAGGGCTAATATTTACGGGATGAAGTCGCTTGGAGTGGACAGCTTAATCTCTGTAAGCGCAGTTGGAAGTATGAAAGGAGAGATTGCACAGGGTGATGTTGTGCTTCCCGATCAGTTTATAGATTTTACCAAAAAAAGGGAGACCAGTTTTTTTGGAGACGGAGTGGTGGCTCATGTCTCAATGGCAGACCCGGTTTGTCATGATCTTGCAGGCGCTTTATATGAAGTTTTAAAAAACATGGATGCAAATGTGCATATGGGCGGCACATATATCTGCATAGAAGGCCCGCAGTTTTCTTCTAAAAGTGAGAGTCATTTATTCAGAAGCTGGGGAGTGGATGTAATAGGGATGACCAATATGCCCGAAGCAAAGCTTGCGCGTGAGGCCGAAATTTGCTATTCTACTCTGGCGCTGTCTACTGATTATGATTGCTGGCACGAAGGTCATGATAACGTGACAGTGGAGGATGTAATAAAGATACTTTTGCAAAACGCAGAGCTTGCAAGGGAAGTCATAAAGAATTTTGTATCAGGTCGGTCTTTAGAAAAAAAGTGTAACTGTTGTGATTCACTTCAAAATGCTATAATCACACAGCCTCAGGCTATAGATAATAAAGCAAAGGAAAAATACAAATTATTAATAGGAAAATATATTAAATGAGTTTACTTGTAGTTGGTTCACTTGGTCTTGATGATATTGAGACCCCTTTTGGAAAGGTAGAGTCTGTGCTTGGCGGATCGGCATCTTATTTCTCTATTGCCGCCAGTATGTTTACTGATGTGAACGTCGTAGCTGTAGTCGGTGAAGATTTTCCGGCCGGCCATCTGGATCTGCTGGAATCAAAGGGGATTAATATAAACGGCATACAAAAGGCAGAGGGTAAAACATTCAGGTGGCAGGGTAAATACGGATACGATCTGGCTGACCCGGAGACTCTGGGTACATATCTCAATGTATTTGAAAAATTTGATCCTAAAATTCCTCAAGAATATAAAGAGTCAGATTATGTTTTTCTTGCCAACATCGATCCGGAGCTGCAGTTAAATGTGTTAAAACAGGTGGATAACCCCAGGCTTGTTGCCTGCGATACGATGAATTTCTGGATCGAAAACAAAAAGGGCGCTCTTTTAGAGGTACTTAAAAGTGTCGATATATTGATAGTGAATGATTCGGAGACAAGGGAGCTTGGGAAGGATTCCTTTATTACCAAGGCCGCCAGAAATATACTCGATTTAGGCCCTCGCATTCTTATAGTTAAAAGAGGAGAATACGGCGCCCTTAAATTTTCAAAAAGAGGAATATTCTGGGCCCCAAGCTATCCGCTCGAAGAAGTATTAGATCCCACTGGCGCAGGTGATTCATTTGCCGGCGGGTTTATGGGCTACATCTCAAAGGAAGACGAAATTACTACATCGAATCTAAAACATTCGGTAGTCTATGGCTGTGTGGTGGCCTCATTTACCGTTGAGGATTTTAGTATAAACAGGTTGTCCAAATTAAAAGAAGATGAACTAAATACAAGACACACGGCTTTTATGAGTTTAACCAATGTAGAGTAAAAAAAATGAAAAAATTATTATTATCAATCACGTTTATTTCTATTATATCTTCGGTTTTTGCATGTGGCGGTGCGTCTGCTACAAAGCCCAAAGACGGTACAACCATTGCCGATCAGAAAACTCTGGCTGTATCATCATTTAAGCGAAGGAACTATAAGCAGGCTCTGGAAGAGATTGATGTGGCCGAACAAATGGATCCTAAAGACCCGGAGGTTCATCTCATAAGAGGCATAATCCTTTTTGCCATTCAGGATTTAGAAGGCGCCGAGAAGTCTTATAAAAAAGCAATTGAACTGAAGCCTGAATATTCCGAAGCTCATTTTAACATCTGTGGCTTATTTTTAAATCTGGAAAGGTACGATCAGGCAATTGCCCACTGTAAAAAGGCAACAGATGACAGGCTCTATAAATCGAGAGACAGGGCATTTACAGCCATAGGAGTCGCATACTTCAATAAAGGCGATCTCGACATGGCTGAAAACTACTATGAGAAGTCTCTGAGAGTTAACCCCTCTCTTGTGTACACCCGTAATCAGTTAGGAAAACTCTATGTTGCTCAGGGCAGACTGCATGATGCAATAGATGAATTTCAGGCTGCAGTTACCGGATACCAGTTATATGATGAAGCCCATTACAATCTGGGTATAACATACCTTAAGTTAAAAGAAACTTTTAAGGCATGCAGCTCATTTAAAAGAGTACTGGAAGTAGCGCCAAACGGTGAATGGGGCAGAAAAGCCAAGAACTATACAAAATCAGTCTGTGATAGTGTATATTAATAATATGGCCAAAACAAAAGATCCGTTTAGAACATTTAAAGAACTTTTTGAAAAGCAGTTTAAAACCGCCTTTGATTCATTCGATGTAAATCTTAAAAAGGCGATGGGAGGCATTAACATACCTACTCCCAAGGATTTTCAAAAGCTTGAGAAACGCGTAAGTGATTTGGAAAAGAGGATAAGCAAGCTTGAAAAACCAAAAAAAACTGCCGCCAGAAAAACGGCTACATCCAGGACCAAATCCGGGGCTAAAAAACCTGCGGCAGTCACTAGAACTACAAGAACCACAAGGACTGCCGCTAAGAAGTAGAGTCTCTTGGGCTTTGCAGGTTAAGATCTTTTTATCTTTTCAACGAGTGATGTAGTAGAAAAGTTTTCCAAAACCGGAATTATAACGACCTCTCCGCCATATTTTTCTACATGCCCTCTTCCTATTACCTGATCCCTGCTGTAGTCACCGCCTTTCACTATTACATCGGGGGTGAGCTGTTTAATTGTTTTTAGCGGGGTGTCTTCAGAAAATATTGTTACGTAATCTACGCAGTCGAGCGAAGAAATAATGCTTGCCCGTTCGGTTTCTGAAATAAGCGGCCTCGATTTGCCTTTGAGCCTTCTCACTGAGCTGTCACTATTGAGGGCGACTATTAATATGTCTCCAAGCGCCTTAGACTCTTTTAATATCATAAGATGGCCGGGATGGAGCAGATCAAAGCAGCCGTTTGTAAATATGATCTTCTTGCCCTTTTTCTTATGCTCAAAAACCTGTTTGCCGAGTGAATCAATATCAAGTGTTTTGCTGTTTTCGTTTTTTGCTCCACTTAATAACTGAATAAGTTCATCCTGGCTTATACTTGATGTGCCTACTTGGCCTACAACAATACCCGCAGCGCTGTTTGCAGTCGATATGGCTGTTTCCCAGTTGTTTGATAGGAGGTAAGAAACTAAAAATGCGCTTATTACCGTGTCTCCCGCCCCTGTTACATCAAACACCTCTTTTGCATCTGAAGATACGGTTTTAAGATTACTACTGCTGAGTCTGTAGGAAATGCCGTCCCTTCCCCTTGTAAGAAGCACTCCATCCAGTTTCAGTGTTTCTATCATCTGTTTTGCCGCCTTATTTACTTCTTTGGATTGGGATATTTTATATCCACAAAGCTCAGAGGCCTCTTTTAAATTTGGCGTAAGAGCGTTTACTCCCTTGTATTTTGTCAAGTCATCTCCCTTGGGATCGGCTATTGCGAAAATCTTTTTTCGTCTTGCAAGCTTTGTGATTTCAGAAACTATTTTTTTCGAAATAACTCCCTTGTTATAGTCTGAAAATATAACGGCGCCTATGTTATTTCTGTTTATAGATGCTTTAATTTTCGTTATAAGGTTGTTTTCGATGGCTGCCTCGGGGTTGTTGGCATTTTCTTTATCTATTCTTACAACCTGCTGATTTTCTGCGATTATTCTTGTCTTTGTAGTGGTGTTTCTTTTCGTGTCGCTAACAATTCCGCTTGTTTTAATTTTAGATTCTTTAACAAGCTCTTTTAGCTGCTTTCCTTCACCGTCTTTTCCGATAAATCCAAAGAGCTCCACTTCTGGTCCCAGATTAGCTATATTTACTGCAACGTTTGCAGCGCCGCCTGGCTGCTCATATTCTCTCGTTANNTACAGAGCCGCAGATATATTTGTCTAGCATCAAATCGCCAACTACCAGAATCTTAAAATTGTCCAGCGCTTTTTTGTATTCAGTTCTTGTCATATTTTATGTTTTAAAAAATTAATAATATAATTAAGTTGTAATAAGTTCAAATTTAAGTAAAAATCAGAGTAATGGCAGAGGGAGCATCAGGGTACAAAAACTTGATTGATATTCACTGTCATGTTCTGCCCGGCATTGATGACGGCCCTTCTGACTGGCAGCAAAGTTTGGAAATGGCAAGGGCAGCGGTAGATCATGGAATAAGCACCATAATTTCTACCCCTCACTGGATAAAGGGAACTTCATGGCAGCCTTCTGCAGATACGGTTTTGAATAAAATAAGTGAACTTACCGAATTGCTGTCCAAAGAAAAAATTGATCTGCATATCCTGCCGGGAATGGAAATCGGCATAATTGAGAACCTTGCCGAGCTTATTAAAAGCGGACAGGTACTTACTCTTGCCGGCAGCAGCTATGTCTTAATAGAGATTCCTTATATATCCCTTCCATTTGGCCTTGAAGAGATAATCTTTGAGATTGTATCAGCGGGCTACATGCCCGTTCTTGCACATCCTGAAAGGAACAAAGAGCTTCATGCAGAGCCTGAAAGGATTTTAGACCTTATAGATAGAGGAGCCCTTGCTCAGATTACTACCGGAAGCTTATGCGGCGACTGGGGTGATGGCGCAAAAAATTGCAGCGAGCAGTTTGCAAAAATGGAAGCGATATTCAGCGTAGCCTCGGATGGGCATTCGGCTGTATCCAGACCGCCTGATATGCAATCCGGACTCAAAGCGCTGGAAAATTTAGTTGGCAAGCAAAAGGTTGCGAAAATTCTATCAAACAGCGAAAAGATAATCAGGAAAAGTTAGGCGGATTACTTCTCGGCCTGCGTAATCTTTACATACTTCATTCTCAGATCATAGATAACATCATCAAGAAGTTTAAATTCTTCAGAGTCCAGATTTCCGTCTGTCTTGGTTTTTAGCAGTTCCAGTATGTCTATTGTTTGTTTTGCTGACTGAATATCATAGATTCTCTCTCGCGACTGAGGGTCTGGTATATCACCCAGATGAATTAACGCAGAAGTATTCAGTGAAAGAACGAAGTTGGAAAAATCTATTTTTGATTGGTCTGCTTTTTGATCCGCCATTTATTCCTCCAAAATTAATGTGAATTAATCTGTATATCTTTCGATGTTTATCCTGGGGTTATAGTTAATAGATTCTGAAAGCTCTTCAAATTTCTTTTTATCGGTTTCATTTATTTTATCCGGCATGGATACCACTATATTGATATACTGATCTCCGCGTTCTCTGGTCTTGGGATTAAGCACTCCTTTTCCTTTAAGCCTCATCTTGGTACCGTTCTGTACCCCTGCCGGAATTTTAAGTTTAGCGGTACTATCAACGGTGGGCACACTTACCTCGGCGCCAAGAGCAGCTTCAAAGATCGTTACGGGAAGGTCTAGGAATATATCGTTGTTGTTCCTTCTGAAAATAGGGTGGGGAGCTACTTTTACTTTTAGATAAAGGTCACCCCTCATACCGCTGTTTCTTCCGGGCTCACCTTTTCCGGCAACTCGTATTTTGGAGCCATTATCAACCCCCGAGGGAATCTTTACTGAAATTGTCTCTGTAGCATAGTCCTTCCCGTTTGATTCCCTTGCAATCTTGATGTCCCTAGTGCCGCCTTTAATTGCCGTATTAAAATCAATCTCTATTTGATGTTCTACGTCTCTTCCCTTTGAGGGTCTTGTCCTGTGCGTTTGCTGCCTGCCTCCGCCCCTTGCGCCGAATATTTCACTGAATATATCTTCAAAGCTGGAAAACCCCGAGGCTCCTCCAAAGTTTACGCTTTCACCAAAATCTCCAAAGTTTGTAGAGTAATGAGTCTGGTATCCCCCCGGTCTTGTCCCTCCCTGAAATCCGGCCTCTCCAAACATATCGTATGATTTTTTCTTCTCGGTATCTGACAGGACTTCATAGGCCTGCTGTATGTCTTTGAACTTTTCTTCGGCCTTTTTGTCTCCCGGGTTAATATCGGGGTGATATTTTCTTGCAAGGTTCCTGAATGCTTTCTTTATTTCATCCGCTGAAGCACTCTTGGACACTCCTAAAATTTTGTAGTAATCCTTTCCGCCTTTCATGATTTAAACCTTGTTTAACTATATTAAATTAAAAATAATCATTAAACTCAATTATTCAAGCAACTGAGTATCTAAAATACTATTAGTTTTCCTCTATTTTCTTAAGGATTTGTTCTGCGATATTGGTGAATGATTTTGCGACTTCGCTCTCAGGCTGTGACAGGACAATAGGGTTTCCATAATCCCCGCCTTTTCTTATCTCCGGGTCTATGGGGATTTCTCCAAGAAAAGGTATATCAAACTTCTCTGCCATCTTAAACCCTCCGCCCCTGCTGAATACGTCAATTTCTCCAGAGCAGTGAGGGCAGTGAAGATGGCTCATGTTTTCAACTATCCCAAGCACAGGAACATTCATTTTCCTGAACATCTGCACTCCTCTTTTTACATCCAGAAGTGCTACGTCCTGAGGAGTGGTTACTATTATGCCGCCTGTAATAGGAGCGCTCTGTATGAGTGAGAGCTGAGAGTCACCTGTCCCGGGGGGGAGGTCAACAAAGAGATATTCGGTATCTTTCCAGTCCACGTCTTCTAAGAACTGTTTTATGGCGCTATGCACCATGGGGCCTCGCCATATTACAGTGTCTTCTTCGCTTATTAAGAATCCGATAGACATAAGGTTAATACCGAATTTCTGGATGGGGTTTAGTTTCTTCCTGTCAGTAGTAGTAGGCTTTTCATTTGTGCCCATCATCATTGGGGTGCTGGGTCCCCAGATGTCAGCGTCCATAAGACCCACGTTTTTTCTGAGCTTCGATGCGGCAAGAGCAAGGTTTACAGCAACTGTGGATTTACCCACTCCGCCTTTACCGCTTGCAACGGCAATGAAATACTTGATATTGGATAATTTCTTTTCTTCGGGCTCTTCTGGCTTTTGCTGTGCCGAGGCTTGTTTTGCTGGTCTTGCTTGAGAGTTTATCTCAAGGCCGTTTACGCCCGGAATTTGGAGTACTGTCTTTTTTACAGACTGTTTAATTTGCTCTTCAAGCTCAGGATCGGGTTTGGGCAGAACTAATAAGACTTTTACATTGGAATCATTTACTTCTACATTTTTTACGATTCCAAATGACACAATATCACGGGTAAACCCCGGATATTTTACGTTTTTTAACGCGTTTTTTATCTGATCTGTACTAAGGCTCATAGATACTACGCAACACCAAGCCTTTGTTTAGCTTCGTCTGTCATCATATCGGGGTTCCAAGGGGGATCCCAAACGATTTCGACCATCACGTTCCTTGCCCCAAGGTTTTTAATGGCAATCTCTGCCTGATTGGCAATCATAGCGCCCATACCGCAGCCGGGTGTGGTTAAGGTCATTTTTAGTTTTATGTCTCTTCCCGAAATCTGCGTATCATAAATAAGCCCAAGCTCCACAATGTTTACAGGAAGCTCCGGGTCATTTACGCCCTCAAGCGATTTGTATACCATTTCTTCGGTGATCTCTATATGATCATCGGCGGCGGGCTTATTCTTATCAAACTTTTTAAATGAAACACTTTGCGGCCCGTCATTCTTAGGTGCATCCTGCTGTATTGATATTATTTTTTTCATTCCCATGAATACTACCTCCGAATTTCAGATTTTATTTATATTATATCAACAAACTGTTAATATTTCTTTAATTTAGATGTGTTATAACAAGAAAAGATTAATTTTCCCGGATATAAGCTTTAAAAATTAAACCATTTTAATTGCATGTGTCAATCTTAATGTCTACAATATATAGTACTATCCGCCATCTTGACACTACATGTTATTTAAACTAACCTACTAGCGCAAATGAGAAGACAGACAAGACAGTTTAGCCTTGGAAATGTAAAAATCGGCGGCGGCGCTCCGGTATCTGTGCAGTCTATGACAAAGACAGACACGCGCGTCATAGACGCCACGGTGGAGCAGATAAGCCAGCTCGAAAAAGCCGGGTGTGATATAGTTAGGCTTGCAGTACCCGATATGGAAGCCGCTAAGGCACTTGGAGAAATAAAGAATCAGACAAATATACCGCTTGTCTCAGACATTCATTTTGATTATAAGCTTGCGCTTGAAGCCATTTCTCAGGGAGTAGACGGGATGAGAATTAACCCCGGCAACATAGGCTCAAAAAAGAGAATTAAGGCCGTAGTGGACGCAGTAAAAGAGAGAAAAATACCAATAAGAATAGGCGTAAATTCCGGCTCACTCGAAAAAGACATTCTTAAAAAACACGGCAGTCCCACGCCTGAGGCTCTTGCCGAGAGTGCAATGAGGCATATTCATATTCTTGAAGACATGGACTTTTATGATACCAAGATTTCTGTTAAATCAACAGATGTGATGAGGATGATAGAGGCTTATAGGATAATAGCGGAAAAGACAGATTATCCGCTTCATCTTGGGGTGACAGAAGCAGGCACAATTAAGATGGGGACTATCAAATCTTCAGTCGGTATAGGCAGCCTGCTCGCACAGGGTATTGGCGATACAATCAGGGTTTCGCTCACTGGCGATCCCGTGGATGAGATTGCAGTAGGAATAGATATATTGAAATCACTGGGGCTCAGGAAGCACGGGATTGAGTTAATATCATGTCCCGGATGCGGGAGACTTGAGATTGACCTCATGAAGCTTGTAACCGATATTGAGAAAAGGATTGAGCATATTGATCTTCCAAGACCCATAAAAGTTGCTGTTTTAGGATGTGTAGTAAACGGCCCGGGTGAGGCATCGGATGCCGATATAGGAATTGCCGGAGGACGCGGCAAAGGAATGATGTATAAAGACGGCAAGTTAATCCGTTCTTTTAAAGAGGATCAGATTGTGGATGAACTGGCAAAAGAATTAGAGACCTTCAGGGTTGTGCAGTAAATTCCAAAAAGTAAATAACCTACTTTTTCTTTTCTATCCTGGTTGAAATATAAGCAGCTATAAAAGCTAATATCAGGGCAATAGGTGCAAAAGTAAACCAAGATAATTCTAACCATAGAAATATAGGGAAAAATATTAGAGAGAATAACAGGGTTACAAAAAATACAATTAAAAAAGTTTTTCCTAATTCGAAAAATATATATTTCTTTTCCACTATAATATTATAGCGGAGAAAAATAATAATTATTAAAACATCCTCAATTCTTTTATCACAGGGTCACCAGACTCCTTTCCAGTGTATATAAAAAACGACTCGATTTCTTTATTTTATATTGACTTTTAGCTAATAGGAATCAAAAATTTAGTGAATATATTTATGAGTTCATTCAATCAAAAAATTAAGGGCCGGGGAACTTCGGATAATCCTGCAAACAGGTTTGATAAAATAGATTTTGCGCCTGACGAAGAATTCTACAAGGATGAAAGGAAACCTAAGACCGAGTTTTTTAGAGACACTTCTAAGACTATTATTGCCTACAATAACAGCCCCGATATTAAGTTTGATGCAAGCATTAACCCATACAGGGGCTGCGAGCACGGGTGTGCATATTGCTATGCAAGACCAAACCACGAGCATCTTGGAATGTCTGCAGGGCTTGATTTTGAGACAAAGATATTTGTAAAAGAAAATGCTGCAGAGCTTCTTAGGAAAGAACTCTCGTCTAAAAAGTGGAAGCCGCAGACGATTGCTATAAGCGGAATTACCGATCCTTACCAGCCATGCGAGAAGCATTTTGGGCTTACCCGGTCTTGCCTTGAGGTGCTTCATGAATATAAAAACCCTGTCGGCATTGTTACCAAGAATAAGCTTGTAACAAGAGATAAGGATATATTAAAAGAACTGGCTAATATAAATGCGGCTACTGTAACTATTTCTGTAACGACCCTTGATTCTGGACTTGCAAGACTCATGGAGCCTCGAACATCTCAGCCCAAATTGAGATTAGAAGCTATAAGCGAGTTGAGAGATTGTGGGATTCCCGTAGGGGTATTGGTTGCACCGGTAATACCCGGACTTACGGATTATGAGATGCCTGAAATAATAAAGAAGTCAGTCGAAGCCGGCGCTTTGTATGCTGGGTACGTGATGCTCAGGCTTCCGTTTGGGGTTAAGGATATTTTTTCAAACTGGCTCGATCAGCATTATCCTGATAGAAAAAATAAGGTGCTAAACAGAGTGTTGTCGGTAAGGGCCGGCAAGATGTATGATCCGCAATTTTTTCACAGGCAGAGAGGAGAAGGAGTTTTTGCCGATCAGGCCGCTAAGATATTTGAGATAGCCTGCAGAAAAAACGGGATAGAAAATAATTCGGTCCACCTATCAACCGATCATTTTACAAATGCGGTTAAGAAGCAGTTGGAGCTGTTTTAATAATTCTTGTCATGGCTTAAATATCTTTAGCTTTAAATCTTCTATAGGTCTGAAATGTTTTGTATTACTGGTTGATAAAATCATGTTGTTTTCTGTAGCGGTTGCAGCAATGATTGCATCACCCGCGCGCAGGCCTGATGAAAGCGTATACTCCTCTGTGTAGATAGAAGCACGGTGACCTATATTTTCTGTAAGTGGCAGTACATGGAAATCATATGTATATAGGAAATCTTTAGAGTAACTTATTTGTGCTTTGTTTTTAGCACATTGTATTAACTCCATATAGGATTGTATTGACAGATATCTCTCGGCGGATTCCTTGATAAGATTTGCAGCTTTGATATTACCTTTTTGAACCCATATTAATATATCGGTATCAAATATCATTTACCCTTGATTCTCTTAATTCTTTCATAGTTTTTTCAACTGATTTTTTATCGTCCTTATTCATGCCAAAAAATGGATGTTTGGTAATATCCTTTTTGTCTTTGCCACGAATTGGTACAATTAACCCTTTTTCTTTTCCATGATATAAGATTGTGACGGTTTCTTTCCTGTCGAGTGCTTTGATAACTTCTTTCATCTTGTATCTAAGGTCAACTATAGTTGCTTTCATGTTTTCTGCCTCATATATGTATACTGGTATTATACATATTATAGCCTCACTTTCAAGTTGTTTTGACGTTATTTTGTTATGGTTACACTATTGAGCAAGATATGATATTGTTTTAGAAATAACTAAAATTCCTATTGCTTTTAAACCCAAAATCAGTAAGTTATTCCCCTTAAGCTATGAGATACTCACAATATTTTATTCCGACTCTAAAAGAAACCCCTGCCGATGCTGAGGTTGTAAGCCACCAGTTAATGGTAAGGGCGGGGATGCTAAGGAAAGTAGCAGCCGGGATTTATGACTACCTTCCCCTTGGGCTTCGCTCTATAAGAAAATTTGAAGAGATTGTGCGTGAAGAGATGAACAAGGCCGGGGCAATAGAGCTTCTCATGCCTGCGGTTCTGCCGGCAGAGCACTGGAAAGAGAGCGGCAGGTGGGATGTATATGGAAAAGAACTGCTAAGGTTTACTGACCGCGCAGAGAGGGAGTTTTGCATAGGGCCCACGCATGAGGAAATTATCACGGATATTGTAAGAAGAGAGGTTAAATCTTATAAACAGCTTCCTGTAAATCTGTATCAGATACAGACCAAGTTCCGCGATGAAATCCGCCCCAGGTTTGGCGTGATGCGTGCAAGAGAGTTCATAATGAAAGACGCATACAGCTTTGACGCTGCTGATGAAGGTGCGGATAAATCCTACTGGGCGATGTATGAAGCATACAGCAAAATATTTGAGCGGTGTGGATTAGAGTTTAGAGCTGTACTGGCAGACACCGGAAACATAGGAGGCAGTTTCTCGCACGAGTTTATGGTGCTTGCTGAAACAGGCGAGGATGTGGTGATGAGCTGCGATAAGTGTGATTATGCCGCTAACCTTGAGCTTGCCGAGATTAAACAAACAGACAATAGGTCTGATGCCAGTTCTTCTGAATCCAAGGATATTGAAGAAGTCCATACTCCGGCAATGAAGTCAGTCGAAGAAGTTGCTGAGTTTCTTAAAGTAAAATCCGGTGATCTCATTAAGACCATGATCGTTGAGGCAGATGGTGAACCTGTTGCTGCGCTTGTATCAGGAGATAATGAGCTTAGTATTACAAAGCTCAGAAGACATCTGGGTGCAGACGTTATTGATCTTGCAACACCTGATGTGATAGAAAAAGCAACCGGTGGAGCACTTGGCTTCAGCGGGCCTGTCGGTTTAAAAATAAAGATCGTTGCCGACCATTCAATCAAACAAATTATAGATGGTGTAACAGGGGCGAATAAAAAAGATTATCACCTTGTAAATGTAAACCTTGATAAAGATTATGATGTAAATGAGTTTGCTGATATAAGGGTTGCCGCAGACGGCGATGGATGTCCAAATTGTGACGGGGGAAAGCTGAAATCTACAAGAGGAATAGAAGTAGGTCATGTCTTTAAGCTCGGCACGAAGTACAGTGAATCTATGAATGCAAACTTTGTGGATGAAGACGGAAAGGAAAAGCCGTTTATCATGGGATGCTACGGTATTGGTATTGGAAGGACGGTAGCAGCGGCAATAGAGCAGAACTTCGATGACAGCGGGATGATTCTTCCCAGAGCGCTTGCGCCGTTTGAGGTAATAGTAATGCCGCTGAATATGAAGGATGAAAATGTTATTAAGGTTGCAAATGAAATATACAACACTCTTGTAGAAAAAGGGTATGACGTTTTGATTGATGACAGAAAAGAGAGCGCAGGGTTTAAATTTAAGGACGCTGATCTGATTGGTATTCCACTGCAAGTACGCATAGGTCCTAAAACACTTAAAGAAAATTCTGTTGAGATCAGGCTTAGAAAAAACGGTGAGACGATGCTTGTTAAAGTTGAAGATGCTGTTTCAGAGGTTATCAAAACAGTTGAATCAATTTAATCTTGTATAAGCGTACTTCACATTCACTACAAATAGCTTAAAATACGGCATGAACTCTCAACAATTAAAACCCGAAGAACGGATTATACTTGCGCTGGATTTCTCTGATTTCAACGAAGCAGAGAAATGGGTTCAAAGGTTTCAGGGGAAAATTCATACCTATAAAGTTGGCCCTATACTTTATTTAAGATATGGAACAGATGTGCTAAAACGATTCTCGGAGCTTGGTGCCGAGCTGTTTCTCGATCTAAAGTTTCATGATATTCCATCCACAGTTGAAAAAACAGTAAGCCAGCTAGCAGTTTTAAATATAAAGATGTTTACTATTCATGCCTTGGGCGGCTTAGATATGATGAAGCGAGTATCTGAATCTGTTGCTGAGCAGGCGGATAAACTTTCCAGACCTAAACCTATGACTCTTGCGGTTACTGTGCTTACTAGTCATGATGAAAGCACATTAAATGAGATTGGAATTAACTACTCAACAAAAGATGAAGTCTTAAGGCTTGCCGGAGTTGCCGAAAAAGCGGGAATAGACGGGCTTGTGTGCTCGGGGCAGGAGCTTGAGTTTATAAAACAGGAATTCGGGGACAGGTTTAAACTTGTAATCCCAGGCATAAGACCCGCTTCCGAATCTCATGACCAGAAAAGAGTCATGACTCCTGCCGATGCGGTTTCAAAAGGCGCCGATTATCTTGTGATCGGCAGGACTATTACAGAATCGGAAAATTCTGAGGGTGTAGTGAGGCAAATTCGGGCGGATATCAGCTGATTTCCAAGGCTGTTTTTAGTGCCTTATCTAAGGCATTAATCTTTCTTGACTCCAAACTGCCTACATAGTTTGTTAGATAGCTTTTAGGCAGACTTACAAGCTCATCACAATGTATGCTGCTTTCGTGTTTAAGACCTTCTTGTATTCCTATGGGAATCTGTGTGGAAAGTCCATCGTGTTTCGAATACACAGGCGCACAAATAACTGTTGAAAAACGTGAGTCAATTAGAACCTGACGGCTAACTACTATAAATACCCTATGTTTTTTAGGGTCTCTTGAAGAAGGATTTTGTACCAGATAGAGTTCTCCACGCTTCATGGTATTACCTGATAGGATAGTACATCTTCTGCTTCTTTGTTAAGCCTGTCCGCTTCTTTATTTAATATTGCTAAATCCTTAGCATTCTGTTCGTCTTTTTTTAGCTTTTCTATATAAGATCTTATTGCATGCTCTATGAAATCGGAACGATTCTTAAAATCAGATATTCTTTTGTCTATTATTTTAATTATATCTTCTGATAGTGTTACAGATGTCTTTACTTTCATACTACAAATGTACACTATTGTTACTATCTTTCAACTATTGTTGTGTACTTTTTTAATCAAAATTTCAAAGGGAGTAGTGGAAGAAATTATTTCTCAAATTTCTCCCACTGGTTAATTTTTAAGCCGCCTTCTTGTTTTGTTTCTTGTTAAAGGTGAGTTCACCGTTTTTATCCACATCGACAAATATGAGATCACCTTCTTTAAATCCACCTTTTAGCAATTCAGTTGCAAGAGGATTCTGAATAAGTTTCTGTATAGTTCTCTTGAGCGGGCGTGCACCGTACACGGGGTCATAGCCCTGCTCGGCAAGTGCCTCTTTGGCTTTTTCGGAAAGCTCTATATCCATTTTCTTGTCTTCAAGCCTTTTTCTCAGGTGATTTATTTGTATACCTACTATCTCTTTTATATGATCAACAGTAAGAGGCTTGTAGATTATGATTTCATCCACCCTGTTTAGAAACTCCGGTCTGAAAGATGATTTAACTACTTCCATTACATTTTCTTCAAGCTTCTTTTCGTCCTTTATGTTTTCCTGTATGTACTGGCTTCCAAGATTTGAAGTCATTATTATCACAGTGTTTTTGAAGTCTACTGTCCTTCCCTGACCGTCTGTAAGCCTTCCGTCATCTAGTATCTGAAGAAGCACGTTGAAAACATCATTGTGGGCTTTTTCGATCTCATCAAACAGTATCACGGTATAAGGTCTTCTCCTTACAGCTTCTGATAACTGACCCCCTTCTTCATAGCCCACATATCCGGGAGGGGCGCCTATAAGCCTTGAAACAGTATGCTTTTCCATATACTCGCTCATGTCTATGCGTACCATGGCGCTCTCATCATCGAACATAAACTCGGCAAGTGCCTTTGCAAGCTCTGTTTTACCAACACCCGTGGGGCCTGAGAATATAAATGAGCCAATCGGCCTGTTCGGATCGGAGAGCCCGGAGCGTGAGCGTCTGAGTGCATCAGAAACTGCCGTTATCGCGTCGTCCTGTCCTATTACCCTTTTTGCAAGACGCTCTTCCATTTTAATTAATTTTTCTACTTCACCTTCAAGCAGTCTGGAAACTGGTATGCCCGTCCACTTTGCAACGATCTGCGCAATGTCCTCGGCGTCCACCTCTTCTTTTAGCATCTTACTGCTCTTTTGAATTTCAGTAAGTTCGGAGCTAAGCTTATCCAGCTTTTCCTGCAGGTCAGGGAGTTTTCCGTACAGAAGCTCCGATGCCTCGTTAAGCTCTCCCGCTCTCTGCGCCCTTTCGGCCTGAACTTTAACATTATCGATTTCTTCTTTTGTTTTTCTTATCTCAGTAATATGGTCCTTTTCTCTTTGCCAGTGGGCCTTGAGCCCCGAAACCTCTTCGTTTAGGTTTGCAATATCCTTTTCAATATTCTTTAACTTATCTTTCGATGACGCGTCCTTTTCTTTAGCCAAAGCCTGTTTCTCAATCTCAAGCTGCATGATCTTCCTGTTAAGTTCATCAATCTCCGTAGGCATGGAATCTATTTCCATCTTAAGCCTGGCAGCAGCTTCGTCAATAAGGTCTACGGCTTTATCAGGCAGAAACCTAGCTGTAATGTATCTGTTTGAGAGCACTCCGGCTGCAATCAGTGCATCGTCTTTTATCTTTACGCCATGATGCACCTCATATTTTTCTTTAAGCCCTCTCAAAATAGAAATTGCTTCTTCAACTGAAGGCTCTCCTACAAACACCTGCTGGAACCTTCTTTCAAGCGCCGCATCTTTTTCGATGTGTTTTCTGAATTCATCAAGAGTAGTTGCGCCAATACAGTGAAGCTCTCCCCTTGCAAGTGCGGGCTTTAGCATGTTTGATGCGTCCATCGCTCCCTCTGCAGCACCTGCACCGACTACCGTGTGTATTTCATCTATAAATAGAATGATTTCTCCTTCGGATTCTGTAACTTCCTTTAGAACTGCTTTTAGTCTTTCTTCAAACTGTCCCCTGAACTTAGCGCCCGCTATTATCGATCCTATGTCCAGAGCAACAAGCTTTTTCTCCTTTAGCCCCTCCGGCACATCACCATTTACGATTCTTTGAGCAAGCCCCTCAGCTATGGCGGTCTTACCAACGCCGGGTTCGCCGATGAGGACAGGGTTATTTTTAGTTCTTCTGGAAAGCACCTGAATTACTCTTCTTATCTCTTCATCCCTTCCGATTACAGGGTCAATCTTCCCCTGCCTTGCAAGCTCAGTGAAGTCCTTTCCGAACTGTTTAAGAGACTGCATGGTGTCCTCAGGGTTCTGGCTTGTTACCGGATCCGAGCCCCTTACATCTTTTAATGCTTTTAGAATATTGTCCGTGGTAATGTCTGCACTCTTAAAAGCATCTTTCAGATTGCCTGTTGCATTCTGTACTATACCTATTAACAAATGCTCTGTGCTGATATATTCATCGCTTAGAGACTTTGCCTCCTTTTCAGCTGTTCTCAGCGCCTGGCTAAGCTCTTTGCTTACATAAATTTGGTCTCCGGCTCCTTGTACTTTTGGAAGTGACTTATATCCTTTTTCTGCCGTGTCTTTTATAGCCTGTGCGTTTGCTCCAAGCTTGGAAATAATTTCTGTTGGTATTCCCTGCTCAGAAAGTAAAACGAACAGGACATGCGGAATGTCTATTACCTGGTTGCTCTCATCTTGGGCTAAAGTCTGAGCTTCGCTCAGAGCCTCTTGAGCTTTTATTGTTAATTTATCAAATTTCATTTTTATCTCCCTTTCTTTGTTGCTATTAATTTAAAATATTAATCCTTTACATGATTTCAAGGTCTAAAAATGAGTAATTCCGACAATTATATTAAGAGCATGAAATTTTGACTAATAGAGTATTAATTGTATATTGACGCCTTAATTTAGAGCAAAGGAATTGTTTAGGGGAAAAAGAGGTAAATTTGGCAAGCTTAGGGCAGCATTTTCTTATTGAACTTTACGACTGCAATCCAAAGATTTTAGATGATCTTGAGGCCATTAATGAGATAATGCTTACCGCAGCAGAAAAGTCGGGGGCTACAATACTGAATAACTTTCTGCATAAATTCTCACCTCAGGGAGTAAGCGGGGTTGTGATAATTGCCGAATCACATATTGCAATACACACCTGGCCTGAAAATGGATATGCTGGGGTGGACTTTTTTACATGCGGAACAAGAGTAGACCCTCTGATTGCTTATCAATATCTGAAACTGCAGCTGCAGTCCGGACACAGCACTTATACTAAGTTAGATAGGGGAAAACTAGTAGATATTGAGAAAGCCGCTGGTTAGACTTCTTATTTTATGAATCCATAACTTTTGTTACGACTCTTTCAATCTCTGTCTTTGGAACCGCACCTATAATCTGTTCTGCTACTTCACCGTTTTTAAATACCAGTAGAGTAGGAATGCTCCTGATGCCAAACTTCATGCTTACCTGCTGATTGTCGTCCACATTTAATTTGCCTACTTTTAGCTTTCCTGCAAGAGACTCCGATAGTTCTTCAACCACTGGTGCAATAATTCTGCACGGCCCGCACCACGGGGCCCAAAAATCTACTAAAACCGGAAGATCGCTTTTTATGACTTCTGATTCAAAATTATCATCACTAAATTCGTTTACATTACCGCTTGCCATTAAATTCTCCTTATATTATGGATTGATCACTTAGTATGCTAACTAAAATCTAAATTTTCAAGATGATTTCAGTATTTATTTACGGCTTAATTATTGAGATAGATTTATTCGTGTTTGGATTCTTAAATCAGCTTATTTTATTTTTATAAGTTTCTTTTATGAGAAGCGAAGCAATGAGAGAGATTACACAGCAAATAACTAAGTAATATCCGGGCACCCCGGTATCTCCGGTCTGCTTAATCATATAAGTAGCTACAAGCGGCGCGCTTCCTCCGAATATCG
>JABAHS010113497.1_pt1 | contig 20890 bp, 21 predicted proteins | sample 7062111 | NCBI WGS metagenome assembly JABAHS01 (sample SAMN14534600, study PRJNA622989) | marine sediment metagenome | biome: marine biome [ENVO:00000428]; feature: marine pelagic biome [ENVO:01000023]; material: deep marine sediment [ENVO:00002113]; isolation source: pool of 4 deep marine... | reverse complement strand
TTCGTGCACCGCCTGATCCAAGCCAAGGTTTCCATTCCCGAGCCGTTAGGCGTTTATTGGGGTGAAAAGTGCTTGATCTGGAGGGAGAACGGTCAAAAATACGGAATGGAGCTTGACATTCTCACAGGGAGGAAACTTAACAAGTTCATTGAACCGACCGTGGCTGTTGAGGTCAAGGTGGAGCTGGACTCTTCGAGACTCAAGACAGCGTTGGCTTCCTTTCTGCTTCTCGAAAAACGCTATCCCCACGTGAAATGTTTCTTGGTTTACATGATTAGAGAAGCCCGTTCTCTGCTGTTGAAACTGACGGAGCCTTGGATAGACGGGACATATCAATTCAGCCTAGAAAGGGATGAGACCACCGCCTTTGTTAAATCGGTTCAAGAAGCCGTAAAGCAATTTTAGATGTGGATGTACATGCGTTCGCTGCTGTACTGACCGCTCGTCATCTCTTTCTCAATTTCACGCAATAAGAGAACTCTTTGATAGGTTGCCGGGTGCGTGGTAAACCACGTGTTGATGGTAGTCCATCTAGATTTGGCTTCCCTCTCCATAGCGAGTTCGAGTTCCCTCTCATCTAGAACACCGTCTTTGTCCAAGTCGTACTCTTCCTTTCGTCTCAGTATACCTTGGCATTCCTGTTTTGCCAAGGCTGGGTCGCCTATGTATAGGGTTCTGGCACCATGCGGTGGCTTAGGCGATAGAGACAGTCCGTAGGTGATTTTGGTTAGAGCGCTCTCTAGCTGTCTGGGAGCTCCTGTCACGTAGGCTGAGTAGGCGTCAGCATAGTGCTCTCGCAGGCGGCTTAGCCTCATGACGCACAAAAGCGTAACTATATAAACTATGAAGGAAATTGCGGCAGCCACAGCTAGCAGAACCTTAAAAGCTATTCTGGCACCTTCCTTCTCTTTTCCCCCGCCGTCGGTGTACAAGGCTGCCCGGAACGTTAGTTGCGCGATCAAGTAAGCTATGAGCGGTAGCGCAGAAAGCACGGTCATAACCACGAAATCCTTGTGCTTTATGTGCCCCAGCTCGTGCCCGATAACCCCTCGTATTTCCGTCTGATTTAGTTGCTTCAGCAAGCCTTCATGAATTGCAAGAGTTGCATCTCTACTGGTTCTCCCGAAAACGAAGGCGTTCGGCGTTTGATCAGGAACGATAGCCAATTTGGGTGGTGGTATGGCGCTTCTTTCTGTGAGTTCTTTGACTGTTGTCTCCAGCCATGGGTGTTCACCGGGCTTGAGATAACGCAGCCTTGTTGACCACTTAACCATGGCGGGACCTATCAAATATTGGAGCAGTATGTAAATCATGACCGCAAACAAGGTGAAAGGAATAGAGATTATGAGAGGAAGCTGGAATAGAATCAGCAAGCTCAGCAAGAAAGCAGAAAATATTATCGTTACCAAGAGAACAGCGATGACCATGGAAAACTTAAGTTGAACCAGCCTAGCCATAAAGCCCACATCCCCCCCTCAAAAATTTGTAAAATGAAACGGATTTAAGCTTTGTTTGTCAAAACCTAGGTTCTTCAACGCGAGGCTCCCTCCTCCTTTTCCTCAGGATTAGGGCTAGAGCTATTCCCGCTATGAAACCTCCGATGTGCGCCCAGTAGGCAACTCCGCCGACCTGCGGTAAAAAGCCCAACAACAATTGTAAGAGGAACCAGAAGCCTATAAAGAAGATGGATGGTATGCGTGCGAAATAGACCCAGCCGTAGAAAACCAGCGTGAGAATACGCGCCCTCGGATACAATAAAAGATAAGCGCCGAGCACCCCAGAGATGGCGCCTGAGGCTCCAACAGCCGGAATGAACATTTCTTCGGTTGCCGTTATAGATATTATATGCATTACACTGGCGGCTATTCCGCAGATAAAATAGAAGGCGAAGTATCGTCCATGTCCAAAACCGTCCTCAATATTGTCACCGAATATATAAAGGAAAAGCATGTTTCCCGCTAGGTGAGGAATGCCGCCGTGCATGAACATGGAGGTGAAAAGCGTGTAGAGCCGCTCTCCAGTCACTACATAGGCGGGAATCATTCCGTACTCCAAGATTGCGCGCACGAAGGACTCATCGCCTGAAAGCCAGAAAAAGAAAAAGACGACCACGTTAATCATTATGAAGATCCGTGTGACATGGGGAGTGGACAGCGAACGAATTTCGTCTCGAATTGGAATCAAGCCATTCCACCAAGCAAGCTTATCCTATCTGTCAGAAATGTGATATTTAATCATATCGTGGACGAAACGTTTCGGTAAGGAGAGGAGAAAAAGGAAGATGAATAAACCAAGAGCTTTTCCGTATCGAGAGGTGAAAAATTGGTTCTTAGACCGAAATGGATGAGAAAATGGCTTGAAAATTTAGAGGAATACAGTAGACGTCTATTTTTACGGGATTAAACGTTTATCGGTTAGTTATGCGGAACAAGAGATTTTTACCTCTCAAACTTCAGTACGACTGAAGTTTCTACCTGTCTGTCAGGAATGTTCCAATATTTATTGAGAAGTTTGTTCTTTTCTTCGGTCGACACTAATTTGAAACCATGTTTCTCATAGAACTGAATGGCCCAAGTTGCATCCGCCCAAGTTCCAACTAAGATTTCAGGGGTTCTGGTCAAGTCCATCAAATAATTAAGCAACTTCATCCCGATGCCTCTCTTTTGGTATTCTGTGTGAACGTAAGCATGTCTGATCAACGTTGTGTCTTTGACAGTTTGAATTCCCATTACCCCAAGTAAATCGTCATCTTCCACCCATCCGTAGAACCTAACGCCAGCTTGGATTTCTTTTTCAAGTTCCTCGGCCGACATGTAAGGTTCTTTCCACCTATCTTCTGGGATTACGCCCCTGTAGGCTTGAGCGGCATCATTTATGACCTTCAGTATGCTGTCAAAGTCTGTAGTCGATAGTCTGCGAATCATCCCCATACCTCTTTCAATTGGCCAATCAACATTTTGTGCGACTTATCAATTTATCTCCTAGGGATAAAACATAATCTCTGGATGATGCCGAGAGGCAAATTCCCTTTTGTGCATGTTAATCATCGTCCACCAAGGTAAAAACAGAAACGATAAGGGAAACTACGGAAAGCCAACAGTTAGCCCGTTCAACACTTAAAACGTTCCACACTCCTTTATGATATTTTCAGGCTTATTTTCGCGTGTGAACCCATGAAACTTATTTGAATAAAAGCCTCATTATTTCAGTTTATCGTAGGTAACTTAAGAGAAAATGCGATAGTGAAGAAGGAAAAGATGGGAGAAATGGTTAAAGCAGATGGTATTGAAATAAGCTAGTAGAGGTAAAAACAGAATGAAGAAGAAGCTCGTACCTTATGCTCGTACGTATGCGGATTTTGTGAAGGACGCAGGCAGATGTGAAGAGTTTCTGCGAACATGGATTAAGAGTATGATAGCTGGTTTGAATGAAGTGGATGAAGATACGGCTAAGAAGATCTTGAAAAAATCTGGTGAAGACTGCTGCAAAATCTTCTTGGAAGTTTATGGATACGACCTAAGTGGTCGAGATTTGGATTCTCTAATTGAGTTGTTGGATAGCGATCCGGGTGGCGGCTGTTGGAAGGAAAAAGATGACACCGTCATTTACGAGTTTAAACCTGAACGATGCGAATGCACACTCGTGGAAAAGAAGATGGTTAAGTTGTCGCCCAAGCTGTGTTCAGCATGCTTCACCAACTGGCTCGCATACATGTTTGGCACGGTAACTAAGAAAACAGTTGAAGCCGAACTCATTGAAAGTCTAGCAACTGGTGCATCTAAATGTGCCTTTAGAATAAGACTGCTTTAGCTGTTATAGTCCTTGAGCAAAATCCGCGCGCAAATAGTAAGACTCTACTCCAAAATCGTTTCTCCTTACGCTACATAGGGGCGGCAAATAGATTTAAAAAACGGTTTCCACCTTCAAATAGCAAGATGTATCAATCGCAATTCTCGATAAACAATGTCTTCATAAGGAGGCTTTATACCGGGGCATATAAGGAGAATATGGCCCCAAAGTTATACGAAAGCCTTCGCAGCTTTCTTCACACCAATGGAATCCAGAAGCAATTGAAAACAGTTTTTGAATGCGAGGAGATTCTTGTAAAAATCAACCTCGTTGATCCGCGCCCACCCGAAACCGGTTGTGTCACTCATCCTCTAGTCGTGAGAGCAGTTATCGATCAGATATTATCTTTAGGCTTCAAGGGAACCATAAGCATATGTGAGACCAGTTCCTACTATAAGGGTCCCTACATTTTCACTAAAACTGAAGATTTTCTCTCTGAGTTTCCAATTTCCGAGCGCCCCTTAATCGAAGCTAAAATAAAATCTCGGAATCAGATCCAAAACCCTTACGATTTTGGCTTTCAATTGACCTTGGAATTAAGCGGAATCAAAAAAATAGTTGAAGAATACAAAAGGGCTGGCGCCGAAGTAAGGATTCTTAACATAAGCAATGAACCTATGTTAACACGCGAAGAGAGCACGGCGCTAGTTAGAGAAGTTGACGAATTGCTGGGTGAAGAGTTGCTCCCCATATCTGAGGTTCGAAACAAGATAACAAGCAAAATTCCAGCGGCCATAAATAATAAAACAGGATTGATTTCTCTCGCTGTGCCAAAAACCCATGTGTCCAGCCAAGTTTTGGTGACAGCAACGATTAAAAATATTGGAGTTGGCTTACTTCCTCACTTCAAAAAGGCTTTTACCCACAACGACATTGCGAAGGCAATCCTGTATCACTACAGTTGCTGGTACATAGGTTGCAGAGGAAGAATCTTTGGGATGGTCTCCGGTCCATACGGGATGGAGGAAAATGGGCCAGATTGGGGGATAGCTGCTAGCTTTCCCTACGCGGTGGCTGGATCTGATCTACTTGCTGTTGATTGTGCAACAGCCGTGTTAATGTTTGGAAGGGCGGAACTCGTAAGTCAAATTGAACAGTTTTCAATAGCAGACAGAAAAATCGGGCTTATCCCATCAATACAGGAGCTCAAAAAACTTGAACCTCTAGCCTTAAGGTACAGGCCGCCTGAAGCAAGAGAGTATCCATAGTATGACCATCTTAATTCGGGCGCAGCTGGGATAAATGCCCGAAGGAGACCCTTCTTCGGAAAAACCCTTTCACGGTTTTGTCGTGGCCTGCAACTCTATGGGATGTACGTCGCCATTATCATCTTCGTACCAGAAGTGAGTTTAGACCTATCTGTGCGCTTGTTTTTATCATAGTAAAAACAGATTTGAGTATCGTCTGCTTATGGCGATTTTCTCCTAGACGGAAAAATTCATGTTGCACCTCACAGACACACTGTATAGGAAGGCTTTGCAAAAATGTCGGTGATTCAGGAGATTCGTTGCTCTAACTGTGGAGCGCCGATCACGTTCAATCCCGGTGAGATCATCGCCACCTGTGGATACTGCGGCTTCACGTGCGTCATAGAGACAGGTAAGGCTTTCACCCTGGAGCACTCCATGATCCTCAACGAGTATGATCCCACTCAGGCGGAGGGGCTTGTGCGCAACTGGATGAAATCTGGCTTCCTAAAGCCTGGAGACCTAGCTAAGTCTTCAAAAATCTTGGAGAAAAGCCTAGTGTACCTTCCCTTCTGGGTAGTTCCAGTCACCGCCACCAGCACCTACAAGGGAATCTTCGAAAGGATAGCTCCTCCGGTTGTGAAGGAGGGAAAAATCGAGAAGAAATATGATTGGCTGGTTTTGGCGAGGAAAGCGGTTGAGTTTCCCACTAAGGAATACGATGTCCCGCTGGAGGGAAAAATTGCCTACGACTTTCGAAAGATTGAACGCTTCGCAAAAGTTTTGAACAGCGAGATGGACGAGATTGAAGCAGTTGAGCTTGCTAAACAACAAATCGAAAGACATCACCAGTTTCTGGCGAAACAGGATGTGGACAGGATTATAGAAATGAAAAATGACTTTTCCATAGGCGATTCAGTATATATACACGCTCCAGTATGGTTCATCGCCTATGAATACAAGGGCGAAAGATACAGCGTCATCTTAGACGGAGCCACTGGAGCGGTTATAAAAGGAGACATTCCCGCCACAAGATTCGGTCTCTTCAAATGAAAGTTTAAAAGCTTCTGATTATTCTCTGTTTATACAAGGAAAAAGGGGGAAATATTTTGAGCGGGAAAAAGGAGCTGGCTGAAAAAGCTAAGGAAGAGATGAGGCTCTCCGAGAGGATTCTGGCAGAGATTCCGGGATTCAGAGGATACAAGGAGAAGGAGATACGGAGAGAAACCGACAAGCTGATCCGAAACAGTCTATACCGAAAGTTAACAGAAGCCAGAAAAGACCTTAAAGAGGTTTTTCAGCAACTCTCTGACCAACGCCTACACGAGGTTTTAACGGACATGGATCGCCTCGTTATGAGATTTGACAGGGTATCGGAAAAAATCAACCACGCCTCCTACGGTTACGCGGGTTTCTTCAATATTGTGAAGGTTGAAGAGGAAAAACTCGACAAAATGATCGACTTCGACAGCTCGCTCGTGAGCGATGTGAAAAAAATCGTTGAAGAAACCGGCACATTTAAGGGAGAAGTCAGGAAACGTAAATTTAAAGGCGCCAAGAAGCGTATCGAAAAGCTGCGAGATTTATTAGAGTCGTTAGAGAAAGCGTTTGATGAGAGGGAAGGAACAATATTGGGGGTGAAATGAGATGGCTCAAGTTATTGAGTGGAAGAACCCTGGAACGGAAGACGTCATCTGGAGATATCCCGTTGAAGACATCACCTGGGGCGCACAACTGGTCGTTCACGAATACGAAACCGCAGTTTTCTTCAGAGACGGAAAAGCCTACGACGTGTTTGGACCGGGCAGACACACCCTCACAACTCTAAACTTGCCACTGCTAACTGGCGTCCTATCAAGAATCGCTGGGTACAAGGAAACACCGTTCAAAGCATCCGTGATCTTCGTTTCCACACGAGTATTTTCTGGCAAGTATGGGGCAAGAGCGCAAACAACCGAACTAGCGCCACTAAAGTTTCACGGAACTTTCTGGTTTAAAGTCGAGGAACCACAACTCTTCGTAATGGAAGTTGTGGGAGGCCAAAACGCTTACACAACCAGCGACGTCAACAGCTACTTACGAGGCTTCCTCAACGAGAAGATGATTGACGAGTTGTCCAGATACGACCTACTCACCGTTTTCACAAAACTGGATGAAACCTCTCTCGCAGCGAAGACTGCCATTCTAGACGCCTTCAAAAGGATAGGACTCGACCTCACAGACCTCCGGTTCGAAGGAATCGACACCACACCGGAGTATCGTGACCGACTCTTCTGGCTCAAACAGACACGAGCCGCCGAGCAGGTATTGCGAATGGAAACCATGAAGGAAGCCGCGAAGGAGCTTGCAAAATCTCCGGGAGCAGGACTAGGAGCCGGATTGGTTCTCATACCCCAGATAATGGCTCCAACCGGGCCCACGCCCGTTCCCGCCGCAGCACTGATCGTCTGCCCCAACTGCAAAGCCCGAGTGCCCGCCACCTCAAAGTTCTGCTTAGAGTGTGGAACAAAGGTTTCGGCGCCTGCTGGAACGAAAGACTGCCCTAAATGCGGACACCCAGTTTTGACAACAGCCAAGTTCTGTCCAGAGTGTGGCAAAAAGCTCCAATGATACACTGAGGAAGCTTTCATGCCGAGGAGACCGCTCGGACTTCTCTCGTTCGGCGTTTTCGTAGTGATCGTTGCGGCTTGTCTAGTAGCCTACGCCGCCGGATACATCACAATAATCGAGGAATTTCTCTCACTAGTCATCGGCTTCTTTGGCCTTTGGGTCATAGTAATCGCTGGAATCAGAGCGAAGAGCCCGGAAAAGTATGAGCGCGGAGCCTTCAGCACCTTTGCTTGGGGAATTCTGATCACCGCGGTCGGAGGATTCTGGCTCCTCTACATCTGGTACCCAGAGAATTTGGCGTATTCGCTGGCGTTGCTCTTGGTTATCATCGGAATCTTAGCTGTGTCCGCGGCACTTCGCACGTGGCGGAAGTAACCATTCACTTCAAGTTTCGTCTTGGGCGCTTTTTGATGATCTCCTGAGATATTGCTCGTTCAGGATTTGGTGGAAGATGTCGATGGTTAGTCCGTATTTTTCGCAGACTTCCACGATGCTGGACGAATACACCTGAAATAGTTCCTCAATTGTTTTTCTCGCCAAGTCTGACGGAATCTCTGTTGGAGGCTTTAGGAAGAGGATGAACCATCTTCCAAGCCTGGTAGGCTTGTACCATTTGACCCAAACTCTCCTTTTCTTGGTTTTAGTTTGTTTCATGCCCTCTTCAAGCATGCCAGCTGAAACCATTCTTTTCAAATATTCTATTATGGATTTATTTGAGTAAGGAGTCTCTCGAATCAAATCCTGCTGGTAAGTTCGATCCTCCACGCTCAGTTTCACAAGGATGCTCATTCCCACCTTAGACTGAAGGATGCTCCAGATCAGCTTGCGCTTTTCAGCTTCCAACGGGAACGGAATGACATAGGGCCAGACCTTTTCCACTTTCAACTTTTAGCGGCTCCCCACCTTAACATACTATTGTTTGCACAAATAGGGATTATGTTAGGGCTTGTGGGCGGTGTAGTATTTCAAGCCTTGCCTCTCGATTTTCCGCTTCACCTTTGGGTAGAGAATCAACTGCTCAAACTCGAGTTCTTCTGCCAACTCGGGGCTGATGCTCTTTAATCGCTCAACGAGTTGATGTGCGCTCTCTGGGGTAGAGAACGAAATCATGACCGCGGGGTGACACCTGACGCCGGCTCGCAACAGGTTCTTAAGCGCCCGCAACTGAAGGGTGAACCCGTCGGGTTTGGCGCCGGTCAGTTCGGCAAACTCGTCTTCGCTGCATCCCTTTAGCGAGACTCGAACGTGAAGAAAACGGTGTTTGGATAGGTCCTCGGCGTATTTGGGGTTGCCTCCAATTAGGATTCCGTTCGTTTCTAAAATGAAGAGGAGTTGTCGCCCTTCAAGATGACTAAGCAGTTGAAGCAAGTGTCGTCTGCCTATGGTGGGCTCTCCTCCGCTTACCCTCAGCTGCCTTAAGCCACGCTTCTCTGCCATTCTCACCAGGGTTTTGGCGACAGCTTCTGGAGCGTAGAACCTGCCTGTCTTGACTGGTTGGAACATGACGGCGTCGGAGACCCAGCAGTACTTGCAGACCAGCCCGCAGCCCACAGCGTCAGCGGTCACAATTCCGCCGTACCAGCGGTCAAACCTGAAGCGCCAATACTTCCTATCTTGAACGTTTCCTCTATCTCGCACAACGAGCTTTTCTATGGCTTTGTGCCGAGCCAACGAGTCGTAAAAGGACAAAGGCAGAGACGCCTCAATTTCTAGAATGATGAGTACTACGCCAAATCTTTATTTGTTTTCTCTAAAAACTGGCTGTCTTCGTTTCCTAAAGACCTCTCTATCTGTTATGTTACGTAGTAGGGGTTTATGTCCTTCTTCAGCCTAGTTAAGATGTTGATTAATAGGAAGTCAAAGTTCTTACCCCATAAAAGCCAGCGTAAACCGTAATAGAAACGCAGGAACTCTAGTCCTCTGCTGGTGGTTCGATAAAAATTTTCACTCCTTCTCTCAACGCTAACCAACTTCAAAACCACCATAGTAGGCATGTACTTCTTCAAAAGCCTACGATTCAAACCGCAGCCAACCATAATCTCCGATTCTTTAGAGCCTAGAGTCGCCACCCGAAGAATATCAGCAACAACGTCAAACTCGCTTCTCTTCTCTGTCATCAATGCACCGCCAATGGCTACAGTTGAAAAGACGTGCCAAGAACTATAATCATTATTTCAGTCTCGGCAATATGACTAAAACGATAGTAGGAATTCTCTAGCCAATACAAATGCTAACCCAAAACAGCGTTTGAAGAAAAAAGAGAGATTACAGAGATGTCTCCATGAGCGTGAAGATAACGCTGTATTCTCTTCTTTCGTGAAACGATTTTTATTGAACTACGTGGAGTATTGTACGTGGAACATGCAGGAAGGAAACCTTGGTCATGACAGAAAAGATCATTGGACACGGCACCTGGTATGACAAGACCGCTGTCGAGATTGTGGAGAGGGAGCGTAAGCTGGGCAGAAGCCTCGACCTGATTAGAACGGAGAGCGGACTCGGAGCTTCAGGTTTTCCCCACATCGGCAGCTTCGCAGACTGCGCCAGAGCTTACGTGGTGGCGTTAGCCCTCCAAGAGGAGGAGTTTAAGGCGGAGTATGTAGCGTTCGCCGACGATATGGACGGCCTGAGAAAAGTTCCAGCCGGACTTCCAAAATCGTTAAGGAAGTATCTGGGCTATCCGGTGACGTCTATTCCAGACCCCTACTCTTGTCACGGAAGCTATGGGGAGCACATGAGTTCCCTTCTTTTGGAAGCCCTAGACGAGTGTGGCATAGAATATACGTTCATGTCTGGGAGAGAAGCGTATGAAAGAGGGGTTTTCAACAAGGAAATCGAGACACTGCTCATGAACGCTAAGAGAATCGGAGAAATCGTTATGGAAGAGGTTGGACAGGCGAAGTTTGTGGAGGTTCTTCCCTACTTTCCCGTTTGCTCCAACTGTGGCCGAATCTACACCACCAAGGCAGAAGAGTTCCTTCCAAAGGAGAGGAAAGTCCTCTACACCTGTAAGGGAATGGAGGTAAAGGGAAGGTGGCTGGAGGGTTGTGGAAACAAGGGCGAAGCAGACTACACGAAAGAGGAAGGAAAGCTCAGCTGGAAGGTGGAGTTCGCAGCTAGGTGGAAAGCCCTAGACATACGATTTGAGGCTTATGGAAAAGACATTGCAGACTCGGTGAGGGTCAACGACCGAATATGTCAAGAGGTTTTAGACTGGTCTCCGCCCATGCATGCGCAGTATGAAATGTTTCTTGACAAGAGCGGGAGGAAAATTTCTAAGTCAGCGGGAAACGTGTTCACCCCGCAGGTTTGGTTCCGATACGGCTCCCCGCGGTCTCTCCTCTTGCTCACGCTAAAGCGGTTCGTGGGAACCCGAGCTCTCTCCGTGACAGACATACCCCAGTACGTGAACGAACTCGACGAGCTGGAAGACATCTACTTCGGAAGGAAAGCGGTCGCCGACGCCAAGGAGCACGCCAAGCTCACAGGTCTGTACAAGTATTGCTGGTTGCTCAAGCCTCCCTCTAAACCCAGCGTTCACGTGCCCTACAACCTGCTCACCTATCTGGCTAAGGTGGCCCCGAAGGGCTCCGAAACCGAATATGTCGTCGACAAGCTCCGAGGCTATGGATACATCAGAGACGAGACGCCGGAAGGTCTGAAGAAGAGAATTGAATACGCGCTCAACTGGACGCAGGACTTCATGAAGATCAAGGAGAGAGCTGTGAAACTGAGCGATGAGGAAGCCACGGCGGTCAAGGATCTCATTCAAGCTCTTCAAGTTGAAGCAGAAGAAGATCAGATACAGGGCGCTATCTTCGCCATTGCTAGGAAACACTCCATTCCACCAAAGCGGTTCTTCAAAACTCTTTACATCATACTTTTAGGAGTACCTGAGGGTCCGAGGCTTGGCCCTTACGTAATTGCCATGGGAAGAAAAAATGTGACTGACGCGCTGAAGAGGGCGCTAACGAAGCAGGGTGCTAGTTAAGCTAAGCCATAGGAGACGCTTGAATTAGTATACTCTTTACACAATTTAGGCAATAAAGAGTTTAAATCTTCCCGACAAGAATCTTTAATACGAATTGAAGACGGCTAGTTAGTTCAAACCCTAATTCCGTGACCATCTTGTCCTATATGTTCGTCTGTCCCAAGTGTGGTAGACCGCACACAAAAAAAGAATACACAGACAGCAAGTTCTGTAGGGAGTGCGGCAAGTTTCTCTTCTACCGCAACAAGGTGAAAGTAGCTTCATTGAAGGGACAGAAACCAGAAAGTGAAGAATGGAGCTTGTTTCCCTACAAGCCCTACCCCCAGCAATTAGAGTTTATGAAGGACATTAAGAATGTAGTAGGCAACCGAAAGGTTTTGGTAGCTGAAGCCTGCAACGGCTTCGGAAAGACCGTGTGTGCTCTAGCCAGCATCCTCCCCATGAACCGCAAGATCATCTACGCCACTAGAACCCACGAGCAAGTACGCCAAGTTCTGCTCGAAGTAGAACGCATAAACAGAAGCTCCGGGAAAAAATTTTCAGCTGTTAACTTAGCCAGCAGACAGCACCTGTGCCTCAACGAAAAGTGCAGAAAACTCTCTGCCATGGAAGCCCTAGAAGCCTGCCGATTTCTGAAAACGGCCAACCAGTGCCCCTATAAAACAGAAATCGAATTGTCCAGCTCAACCCTCCCGTCGGTGTTGTCTATAAGAAAACTTCGGAGACAAGGAAGAGTCAGAAAGATTTGTCCCTATTTCTTGGCGAGGAAGGCAGCTGAAAACTGCACCGTGATTGTAGCTCCATACCAGTACATCTTCAACGAGCATATCAGAAGACAAGTCAAGCTGGAGCTGATCAACCGGATTCTAGTCTTCGATGAAGCTCACAACGCGGACCAGATCGGCCAAGACGCCTTAAGCGACACCCTTTCCGAGAGGACCTTGAACAACGCCAAGCGGGAGTTAGAAACCGTAGAGTCTTCCCCCGAATTCGTAGAAAACCTAGCCGCATACTTGGACAAACAAGTTTCGGAGAGCGCTCCACCTAAAGCTGGCTTGGAACTCCGTAAAGACTTGGAACAAGTTTTAGGAGTGAAAGAGCTCTCCTCATTCGCTGGCTCCTTTTCAGATCTCGTGGAAGAAATCCGAAAGCACAAAATGGAAAGGGGAGACTACCCAATTTGCTTCCTGAACGGGGTGCTCAACTTTCTCCAGCATGTAGACTCCAGTCCATGGTTGAGCTACGTAGCTATCTATCGAAAATCCTTCTACGGCTTCAACCTTGTGGAGTATCGATGCCTAGACCCCAGCTTGGCCATAAAACCTGTGGTAGAAGAGGCTCAAGGCGCCTTAATCATGTCGGGAACTCTCTCTCCCATCGAGCTTTTCACCGAGATCTTGGGACTGACAAAGGCGGAGATGCGGACCTACTCAGCCATAGCAAACCCGGAGAACGTGCGCGCTATAATAGATCCTTCGGTTACAACCCGCTTCAAAGAAAGGAGCGAAGAGATGACCCGTCGCTACGGGGAAAGGCTTTCCAAACTGGTTAACAAAATCCCCAATGGAGTCTTGGTTTTCTTCCCTCAAAGAAAACTCATGCTGGAAAACCTAAGCTACTGGCGGAGAATCGGAATCACAGAGCGAGTGGGTGCTCTGTCTTCTCTCGGGGGAAAGCCCCTGTTTGTGGAGGGAGCTCGAGCGGCAGAAAACAGGAGGGTTGTAGAAGAGTATAAGAAGGCGGCTAAAAGGAGTAAGGGTGCTGTCTTATGCGGTGTCTTTAGGGGAAGAAACGCGGAGGGTTCCAACTTTCCCTACGAGGAGGCTCGGGGAATTTTCTTGGTGGGAGTTCCCTACGCCGACTACAGCGATCCGGTGGTTAAGGCTCAAATAAGATACTTCAACAGCAAAGGAAAAGACATGGGGGAGAGGTGGTATGTCATGGACGCTTTCAGGGCGGCTAACCAAGCCATGGGCCGAGGAATCAGGCACAGAGACGACTGGTGCAACTTCATCCTTATGGATCACAGGTATCAAACCCACCGAAAACTTATCTCTAAATGGGCGGTTGCAAATGGTGTTCAGAAAATCTCTATCTAACGCGCGCGACAACAGACAAGAGGTTTTTACATGCGTGCGTCTTGGATTCAACACTTCCTCATCGTTTCGTATAGTCTAGTATTCTCTTCTGCAGAGCACCTTCTTTTAATCCTATGACGTATTCTATTACGTCGTCTGGTTTTCTAAATTTTAGATTGACAAGTTTTTTGAGACCCCAGCCGGAACATTTTATGCTTGAGATTATGGAGGCGATGGTAACTGATTTCATTAGGTCTTCGGTTTGTTTGTAGGCTGCTAAGAAAGCTCCACACCATGCGTCTCCGGCTCCTGTGGTATCCACAACATTTTTGAGGGGGACGTTTAGGGCTGGAATCATCTGTATTCCAATGTCTTTTCCGTTTATTATGGCTCCTAACTCTCCCAGCGTGATAATTAGCATTTTGGCTTTTAGAATTCTCAGCGCGGTTGAGATGGAGTCTGTTTGAGCTAGAGCCTTAGCTTCTGTGTCGTTCAGCATAAAGAAATCCGCTTTTAGAGCAAGGTTTTTGAGAACTGTTCTGTTTCTTCGACTTTTTTCGATGTAGTTTATCCAAGTGTTAATCGAGATTCTGGTTTTCGGTGAATTTCTACGTATTTTTTCAAAGATCTTCGCGACTTTCGTTGGTGTCATCGGTGATAGATGAACGATGCTGTTGGCTGCGAGCAGTTTAGTTGGAATAGATGAGGCTGTTATTCTGGAACCAGCACCATAGGCGGTCTTCAGATACTGCGTCTCGCCGCGCTTGTTGTATTTAATGTTAAATCTTGTGGAAGCCATATTGAAGGTTTTCACATGTTTGGAAGCCAAAGCCCTGAGGATCTCAGTGAATTTGTAATCTTTTCCAACGGCTGATACTAGCGTTATGTTTTTGAGTAGTGTTTTGGCTGCCATCGCGGCGTATAAGGCGGCTCCTCCGGGTTGAATCCTAACGCCCTGCGGGTTCTCTACTTGATCGATGGAAACGTGTCCAACAAACATGAGATCGCAAGTCAACAACAACCTTCTCCTCTACAATAAGCTAAACATCCACCTTGCTTGTAAAGACTTTGAAACGTATTGGTTTTGCTCGTCTTCTTCTGCTTCTATGTCCTCTAAATCTATTTCTGATCTCTAGAGTTCAGCGCCCGTAGAACACGGTCCGATGGTTCTGCATTCTTCACAGAGTGAGGCTCAACTCTGCGAGTGAGGAATGAGGCTTGTTTCTCTACCGACAACAATCGAAGTTTATGAAAGAAGTTAAGGATGCGGTGGACCCCGAGAGGTTTCGCGAATTCTTCGTTGGGTTCTCGAAGAAGGCGACCTCGCGATAAATGAAGAGAACAGGGAAGTTACTTGGAACGGTTAGCTGAACCCTTTATTGCAAATTTAGGTGTGTACTCCTTAGTCGAGTACGCATATTACGTTTTGATTGCTTTCTTGACTTTCTCCATCATTTCTGGGGGAATTGTTTTCATATCGTGTGCTTTACTAGCGTGCTCAGATATTTTCTTCATAAGCGCGTCTCGAGTTTTAGCTGTTGCTTCAAAATCGCAGGCCATACCTATGTCCCTACACTTAAAAGATAGCATGACTTCCTCAGGTGTCACCTTTACGGTTTCCATGATAGATTCTACGGGAAAATCTATTTTTCTAAGGACTTTGGATAAAGATTCTTTGCTGCTCGCCTCGAACTCGCAAACTACTCTTCCTTCTGTCGAGCAACAATAGCATGTTCTGAACTTTATGTCCTTCACTCCTGTATCCTTCAGCATTCTTGAGGTACCCATTATCCAAGCTACTGGATCCATTTTTCCAGGGGGAATTTTTGAGTTAACAACAAATTTTTTCATTTTCCAGCTCTCCTTACTGGCAGTTTTCAATGTGGTGGTAGAGTTTATAAATGTGTGTGACTGTGATACAACAGCAACATAACTTTAAATATTAGGTGCTCCAAAAGTCTGTTCGGTGATGGGTGCGCGCGGGAAACTCCTTTCTCTTTCAGCAACGAACCTAGTTCTTATAAAAATTCGCCCGTGCATCCCATCACCACCACGTCGTTGAATCTCTTAAAGTTTGTGGAACTAAGTTCTAGGCTAGGTGCGAATGCTTACTGCGCGCCCTAAAAATCTTAGTTGTTCAAAGGCCTCAAAACAAATTTTCGGCATGGGATGAAGCGGAGCCTCGTCCAGCAGCACTCAAAATCTCTTCTGAAACCAGTTAAGGCGTGAGTCTGAACCGGTCTCTCGGAAACAGCACAACCTCCCGTATGTTCTTCTTTCCAGTGAGCATCATCATCAACCTTTCAAGACCAGCAGCCCATCCCGCGTGCGGCGGCATACCGTAATCAAACGCCTGCAGGTGATAACTGAACGATTCTGGGCGCAACCCCTGCTCCTTCAACCTCCTGACTAAAAGGTCTTTTGAGTGGACGCGGGTTCCTCCAGAGGCAATCTCTATCCACTTCCACATTAAATCGAAAGCCTCACATAACTTAGTGTTGTCGTCTCGTGGCTTTATGTAGAAAGGCTTCGACTTGGTGGGCCAGTCGGTTATGTAGTAGAAGTAGGGGTGAAGCTTGCCCAGTGTTCTGAACGCGGGGGTGGGGACATCTTCTCCCCCAGGAATCTCTATTCCCTTCTCCTTAAGCTCTTCAACGATTTCGCTGTAGGTGAAACGCTTAAATGGAATCTCCGGCACCTCAACCTTATGTTTCAGAGTTTTCAGCTCTTTTTGACAGCGTTTTTTCACCGCTTTGCACACCTGATGCATCATTTCTTCAAGCACTCTCATCACATCATCCGCGGTTGCGAACCCCTGTTCGATGTCGATGGAAACAAACTCGCTCAAATGGCGTCTGGTATGCGACTCCTCAGCTCTGAAAAAGGAGCCTATCTCAAAAACCCGATCAAAGGCCAAAACCAACTGCTCCTTATACAACTGGGGACTTTGCGCAAGAAATGCTTCACGCCCGAAGTAATCAACGGGAAAGAGGGCAGCTCCCCCCTCAGTGGCTGAGGCGATTATCCTTGGCGTATGCACCTCTGTGAAGCCCTGGTCAGACAAGAATTCGCGTATGGCTGCTAGCGCAATGTGCTGGATTCTAAAGACAGCCTTATTCTCGCCCCAGCACAGGTCAAGAACACGCGCGTCCAGTCGCACATCTATTTGCGCTGGAGTTCGACCTGTCACGTCTAAGGGTAAGGGATGTTGGGCTACTCCAAGTATTCGGATCTCGCTGGGAACAATTTCTATCCCTCTCGGGGTTTGCTTCGTCTTCTTAACCATCCCCTTCACGCCGATGCTGTACTGTCGCTGCAGGGAGTCAGCCCTTTTGACCACATCGTCGCCGACTTCGTTGCGTGGAATGGTTATCTGAACAGTTCCTTCTTTATCCTGCAGGATCACAAACCGTATACCGCCTAGGTCCCGGATGTCTCTAACCCAGCCTAGAACGATGACTTCTTTTCCATCTAACTCCGGCTTCACGTCAGTTGAATAGTGGGATCTGCGCCAGTCTCCCAGTTGATCAATTTCCATACGAGAGCCTCTGTCATCTCGCAAATTCCACTCTTAGGGTTATTCCACGAACCTTTTTAGCGATTTCCTTTAGCGCCTCCACGTTGATGAAGGAGGGTTTCCTCCTCCGCCTCCATCTCCTTAGAATCACTCGGGTTTCAGTGGTTCCGTCGGGTAGCCAGATCGTGTTTATCGTGATCACACTCAAAGGCGCAAACAAGTCTTCCAAAAATTTTCTGTCATCAACCCCGTGTTCCAACACGCGAACCGTCTTCCCGATTTTTCCTCCCAACTCTCTTATGATCTTTCCACCGTAACTCAGTAAACGAGCTACGTCGCCTCGCCCCACAATTACTGCTAAGACATCGTCTGCCTCCACCGCCCTATAAAAAAGGATGTCTTGAAGTGGGGGGTACGTGCTTTCAAGTGACAAAAGGAGGCTGCCGACCTTCAGGTCTACGTCCGTTACCTTTCCTGATCTGAGTTTTGCTTGACACTTGGGACACAGTATTCCGCTCTTTAAGCAGAAATCACAGATGTTGGCCATCTTTGGCATTTATCTATCATCATCCCCATCAACGTGGAACGTATCATACACAGAGAGCGTTGAGGTCATATAAACCTACCGAGCGTACACGATCAGATTCTCTATTTACTTNNAAAAATAAAGAAGGAGTGGCGGAGCTTGTTAAGTTGCTGATGTCGCCTATTTTCCCAGCTTTATTTCAATGGTGCTGACGTTTGTAGGCGTGCTTCTTCCCTCTTCGGTGGATGCTAACTGTTCCGTGCCTATGTCTATGTTCTTGACCTTTACGTCCGGCAGGAATCGGCGTCTAACGATTTCAACAACATCAACGGCTCGGCTGATCGCTCTTCCCCGTGCTTTCACGTTTATTTCATTTGCTCCGCCGTGGAAGAGGGTTATGCAGGCCAACACATAGTTCATAGCTGGCTTTCGCCCGATTAACACATCGTTTCTCTCTGGCATTTCACTGTCTCACTCCTTGTAGATCGTATGTAAAAGTGATCTTTCTTATGAATAAATAAGTTGTGGTTTTTACAATTCATGTCTGAGCTACGATAGTATAACTTTTATATCGACGTACCATTTAATTGACGTATGTAAAGATACGGTTTAACTAAACACGGGTGATTTTGTGAGTAAGCAGATTCCAACTGGACGTTCATTTCGCCTGCTTCGCATGCTGTACAAGCAGGGCAGACCCCTAGTAATCTACACCTTGGAGATAAAACAAAGCGAGCTGGCAAAAAAACTCAACATCAGTCGACAGGCGTTAAACGTGCACCTACGTAAGCTTCGGGAGCAGGGGTGCATTCGAACTGGCAGAGGGTTTATAGACGTGACAGAAAAGGGGTTGAGCGCGTTGGGGGTGTCCGCGAATCCAGCTTTTGTTTTCGTCAAGGTCTCGCCTCTTAAGAGGGGGAAAGTGTACCAAAAGATGGCAAAGTTTCCCGTTCAGCGATTTTTTAGGGTGACCGGTGACATGGACGCCATCATTGTGGTGGAGCGGGAAAAGCTGAACGAGACGCTCGAAGGGCTGGCTTCGGTGGAAGGAATTCAGGACACGAAATCTTATGTTACCATCCAAACCTTCAAATAGCCTCTGAGGGCTCTTTGTTGAAACTTTTTGAGCACGAGGCAAAGGAAATCTTCTCTAAGTATGAAATACCAATTCCCAATGGAGGGGTGGCAAACTCTCCCGCACAGGCTCGGGAGACAGCTATACGAGTCAAGGCTCCAGTCGCCGTCAAAGCTCAGGTTCTGGTGGCGGGAAGAGGAAGAGCTGGCGGCATTCTTTTTGCGAGCTCACCTAGAGAAGCTGAGCTTTCGTCGAGGAAGCTGCTGGGTGCAGAGATAAGGGGTCTCAGAGTGGAAAGCGTTCTGGTGGAGGAAAAGCTTCCTATACGTAAGGAACTTTACTTCGGCATTACCCTGGACCGCTCCAGCCGCAGTTACGTGGCCATGGCTTCCTCTGAAGGCGGAGTCAATATAGAGAAAACCGCTGCCACCGCGCCGGAGAAGATCGTTAAGGTTTTCGTCGACTCCTTCTACGGGTTCCGCCCTTACCATGCTCGCCAAATCGCCAAAAAACTGGGCTACAGGAGGAGGCAAATGCGGGAGCTGGCGGCGATTTTCCTCAAACTCTACAGAGTAGCGATGGACTATGACGCCGAACTGTGCGAAATGAACCCCCTCGTTGAAACAACTGAGGGAAAATTTGTTGCAGCAGACGCCCGTCTCATAATTGATGACAACGCGGTTTATCGACATCCAGAATTTCAGAGGCGGCTAATTGAAAAGGGTGGAATCGAGCTAACCTCGCAAGAGTTGGAGGCTCGAAAGAGCGGGTTGGCGTACGTTAAACTGGATGGAAACATCGGCGTGATCGGAAACGGCGCAGGCTTAGTGATGGCCACGCTGGACGCAATTCAGCTATACGGGGGAAAACCAGCGAATTTTCTCGACGTAGGCGGCGGCGCCTCCTCCGACAAGATGGCCGCGGCTCTTAACCTCGTCTTATCCGACCCGCGGGTTAAAGTTGTTTTTATCAATATTTTGGGAGGCATCACAAGGTGCGATGAGATCGCTAAAGGCATTTTGGAAGTGAAAAGTCGAATCGGCTTTGCCAAGCCCATGGTTATAAGGATGGTAGGAACCAATGAGGAGGAAGGGAAACGCGTTCTCACAGAGGCAGGCGTCCAAGTCTTAGACAGCATGGAAGAAGCCGCTGAAAGAGCTGTTGAAATTGCTAAAGCCAGACGGTGAACCTACCCTTGGGAATTTTTGTTGACGCTCGCACCAAAGCCATCGTTCAGGGCATAACAGGAACTCAAGGAAGTTTTCACACGGGGCTCATGCTCGGCTACGGAACTCAGATTGTTGCCGGTGTGACGCCTGGGAAGGGGGGAACACGAGTCTGCAACGTTCCAGTTTACGACACAGTTGAAGAAGCGCTAAACAGGCATGAGGCAGACGCCTCGGTGATCTTTGTTCCAGCTCCCTTCGCCGCTGACGCTGCTTTTGAAGCTCTTGAGGGCGGGTTAAGAACCCTTGTGATCATCACTGAGCACATTCCGGTGAAGGACGCGGTGCAGGTTATGGCGCGGGCGAAACAACAAGGAGCAGTTGTTATTGGTCCTAACACCCCGGGTATCATCACACCTGGTGAGTGCAAGCTGGGGATAATGCCTGCGCACACTTTCAGGCATGGAAACGTGGGTATAGCCTCTCGAAGCGGAACTCTAACCTACGAGATTGCAGTGGGGCTTTCCAAGCGGGGATTGGGTCAGTCCACCTGCTTGGGATTGGGTGGAGACCCTGTTGTTGGCTTAAGTTTCGTGGAGGTTCTCAGAGAGTTTGAGGAGGACGAGCACACCGAGGCGGTTGTTTTGATAGGAGAGATAGGAGGAGCCATGGAAGAACAGGCTGCAGAATTCATCTCTACCCAAGACTACGGCAAACCCGTGGTTGCCTTTGTGGCGGGTAGAACTGCGCCTCCTGGAAGGAGGATGGGACACGCCGGAGCGATTATTATGGGTCGGAGCGGAACAGCTGAGAGCAAGATTAAAGCTTTTGAGGCGGCGGGTGTTGAAGTGGCTGAAAAGCCCGGTGATGTGGCCAAGATGTTGGCTGAAG
>JABAHS010021896.1_pt2 | contig 20920 bp, 21 predicted proteins | sample 7062111 | NCBI WGS metagenome assembly JABAHS01 (sample SAMN14534600, study PRJNA622989) | marine sediment metagenome | biome: marine biome [ENVO:00000428]; feature: marine pelagic biome [ENVO:01000023]; material: deep marine sediment [ENVO:00002113]; isolation source: pool of 4 deep marine... | reverse complement strand
TGCATGAAGTAATAGTTGTCAAGGAGTTTTCTTCGCAAGTGCGAAATAAGTGTTTCTGGCAAGTTTTTTGAATTCACAGCTAAATTAAGCTGATACATAGAATCTTGCTATATTTTACATACTAGCTAGTTTGCTTGACCATCATATAGTTTCGTGTTAATTTTAGGTTCTCAAAATACGATTGGATTTCAATAATTATAGGTTGTAGAAGAAATTCAAGTCGTAGATGAAATTAGGTTTGAAAATAAATTAGGTCGTAGAAGAAAATGAAGAGAACATATCAACCTCACGTTAAGAAGAGACTAAGAACACACGGGTTTCGTGAACGTAATAGCACGACTGGTGGAAGACGGACTCTTAAAAGGCGGATAGCAAAGGGTAGACATAGTTTAACAGTTCAGCGCTGGAAGAAATGAGCTTTCTTTTGAATTATAAGTTTCCAAAAGAATTAAAAATCCGAAAAACTTCAGATTATGAAGAGATTTTTGGATCTAGTAAAAGGCTCAGATCTAAGCATTTCGATATTCTCTATGTTAAGAATAAACTTGGATACTCCAGAGCAGGATTAGTAGTAGGTAAGAAGAATGTGCGCTCGGCAGTTAAGAGAAATAGAATTAAAAGAGTAGTTAGAGAAGTATTCAGAAATAATAAATCTCTTTTTGATTCATTTGACGTTGTTTTTTTAGCTAAAAAAGATAGCGACACTCTTAACTATTCAAACGTGAAACAAGAGTTTGAGGAAATCATAAGGTCACAATTGTCATGAAGACTGGTTATGCAGTTTATGTTGTAACTTTATTAATAAAAACTTATAAATTTCTGATTTCCCCTATCCTACCTTCTTCCTGCAGGTTCTATCCCAGTTGCTCAGAGTATGCACTAGAAGCTTTTAATAAATATGGTTTTTTTAAGGGTTTCTATCTTACTCTAAAGAGGATTGGAAGATGTCACCCACTGTGTGATGGAGGATATGATCCAGTTAAGTAAAGGATGAGGGATGGAAAATAGAGTAAATTGGATTATTTTTTTGGTTTTGGCCTTTGTTATCTTAATAGCTCAGGCTTATTTCTTTAGTGAACCTCCAAAAGAAGCACAAAATCAAGAGGTAGTTGCCCAGGATACACCTGGGAACACTTTTTCCTCAGATGACGGCTCGTCTGATCAATTTGCTGGCTTTGAAGATACTCCTGAACCCTCTGAACAGACTCCCTCAGGAAACCTAATTACCATAAATACACCTCTGTATCAGGGAGTAATCGATACCTCGGGGGCCAGATTTGTTTCATGGAAGCTTAAAGATTATAAACTCAGTGCTAATGGTGAAGGCGATGAGTTAGTCAATCTCATCAATGGAGCCCACCCCGGTTTTAACACAATGCTTTTTGTGAAAGGATTTAATATTCCGGAGTATATTCCCTATCAATATGCAGGCTCTAGCAACATTAGTCTCTCAGAAGGTACAAAAGAATTAATATTTAGCTGGACTTCTACCCAGGGAATAACAATAAAAAATATTTTTGAAATCGATGCTGCAACCTACTTAGTAAAACAAAGGTTCGAAGTTACCAACTCAACAGGAAATCCTATACAGGAGAGAGTAGTAGTTAAGTGGCTAGGTCCTGTTAAGGGTGGTGGTATGACTACAGGGGTAGACACCAATACATTTGTTGCACTTATATCAGATGAAGTTGAAAGAATAAATAGCGTTCCTGATGAAGCTGAAATTTTTAAAGGTGTGATAAATTGGTTTGGTTTTTCTGAGAAATATTTTACATCTACATTTCTTCCTGAAACAGGTGCAGAAACTGCAATTGAAATAAGTCCTGCAAAACAAGAAAACCAGATACAAACCAGGTTTGCATATCCACCAAATACTATTCCAGCTGCAAAGAGCTCTTTAAAGACCTGGGAAGTCTTTATGGGACCTTTGGAATCTAGCTTACTAAAACCCATTGGTTACGATTTGAACAGAGCAATAAATTATGGCTGGTTTGGGTTCTTGGCTAGGCCTATGCTTCAGTTCTTGGAGTGGCTAAACACCTACTTCCACAATTACGGTATTTCTATCATAGTAATAACGATAATAATAAGAGTTCTTTTCTTCCCTCTCACTGTTAAGTCTATGATCTCAATGAAGAAAATGGCTTTAAAGACCGAGAAGATCAAGCCCGAGATGGATGCACTCAAAGAAAAATACAAAGACGATAAGGCCAAACAAAACACTGAGCTTATGGCTCTATACTCAAAACACGGAATAAACCCTCTCAGTCAATTGGGAGGATGTTTACCGCTGTTGATTCAATTTCCGGTATTTATAGCAATATACGACATATTGCGCCACTCTATTGATCTAAGACACAGTCCTTTCTTATGGATTCAGGATCTCTCAGAACCAGATATGCTCTTCATGATACCTGTGATAGATATCCCATTTAGGTTACTGCCGATTATAATGGGTGCAGCATGGTTCCTTGCTCAGAAGATGACACCTATGAGCGCCGCAATGGGCGGAGAGCAAATGCAGCTACAAATGAAATTAATGCAGTATATGCCAATATTTTTTGTATTTCTCTTTTGGAATTTACCTTCAGGGTTAGTACTGTACTGGACTGTGAGCAATATGTTATCGATACTGCAGCAGATCTACGTTAACCGTAAAGTAATGGCCTTAGAGGGAGGATAGTTATGCCGATAGTATTAGAAAAACAAGGAAAAACTGTATCCGATGCCACAATCAGTGCCTGTGAGGAATTGGGAGTTTCGCGAGGCGAGGTAGATATTGAAGTCCTACAAGAGAGCTCAAAAGGTGTTTTAGGTATTGGTGGCAGAGATGCCAAGGTCCGAATCACCGTTAAGAATGAAAAATTAAGTGAGAAGGGTCTTAAGTCCAAGAAAGCATTAGAATCCATTCTCGAACATTTGGTTCCTACTTATTCTGTCGGTATTAGAGAGACAAATGATCGTATAAAATTAGATATTAAGGACACAAACGATAAGGGTCTGCTAATTGGTAAACGTGGTGAGATGATAAAGGCCCTTGAATACATAATCGGCAAGATATCCGGTCGCTCATCTGAAGGTGGAAGAGAGAAAAGGATACACATCGATATTGATGGATATAAGAGACGAAGAGAGGACAAAATATCCAGACTTATTAGAGACACAGCTAAAAAGGTAAGAAAAAGTAAAAAACCAATATCCCTTGATCCTATGTCGGCTTCTGAGAGAAGAATGGCCTATATAGCTCTTAAAAGAGAAGGTGGTGTTGGTTACGAAACCAAAGAAGAAAAAGACCAAAAAAGAATAATAATTACACCTCATCATTCAAGGGGTTAGGTTATAATTAACTAAACTTAATAGGAGATAAAACATGGCTCCAAATAAAATAAAAGCAGAAGATGAGTTCATTGCAAAGGAAGAAGCTGAAAAAACCAAGCGCTTGAAAGAGCAGCTTAAGGAACAGCATTCCGACGAACAGAGAGAGCAGACAAAAGCAGTTTGTTATATGAAATGTCCTAAGTGTGGTGCTGACTTAAACGAAGTTGCCTTCAGAGGTATAAAGATTGACCGTTGCCTCAACTGTGATGGTGTATGGCTAGACGAGGGAGAACTAGATAAGTTGGCGGGCGAGGAAGATACCAGCCGCATAGGAAACATTATCCAAATTATTACTGGAAAAGTTTAGTATTTAGGATATATCACCTTCGAGCTTTAAAGAATTCTTTGAGAAGATTTGAACACTCTGTCTCAAACACCCCTTCTTTAACTTCCACACTATGATTTAATTTATCATCTACTCCGATATTGTAGACTGAAAATACTGCACCAGCTTTAGGGTCTCTTGATCCAAATACTAAACGACTGATCCTCGCCAGCACTATAGCACCAATACACATAGCACAAGGCTCAAGTGTGACATATAGTGTCATTCCATCTAGTCTGGAGCTTCCTATTTTTTGTGATACTTCTCTAATAGCTACAATTTCTGCATGTGCGGTAGGATCTTGATTTGTTTGTCTTAGGTTATGAGAAGAGGCAAGGATTCGATTGTCTTTGTCGACAACTACTGCTCCCACGGGTACTTNNGCTAATTGAGCTTGCTCAATAGCCAGGAGCATAAATTTTCTATCATTATCTGTCATAACTCGATGAGGCGATATGACATGAATTTTCTTAACAACAAACTACTTTCTTGCGCTGAATTTAATTCCAGCTTCGTTTCTGTCCCAGGTTTTATCTGTGATTTCTTTAATCTCAGCGACTTTAATTTTCTGTGTTGCTGTTACAGGGAAACCATCTTCATAAACTTCGATAAACCTTGGCACCATAGCTACCATAACCTTCTCTGCCATCCAGTGGCTGAACTCTACAGGGTCGAATTCTGCTCCAGATTTAAGGGTTATATTTAGCTTGATTTCGTCATCTGATACGTTTGGAAGCCTAATACCAACAGCTATAGCTTCTTGAATAGCCTCAAACTGATTGGCTACGTCTTGAACCGCTATCGGATCAACGTTTTCACCAGACACCCTAATTCTGCTGAATCTACCAGCAAAGTAATATCTTCCGTCGATTCCTCTTGCAAATAGGTCGTCTGAGTTAAAAAACCCATCATCATCAAAAGCTTCTCTGGTTCTTCTTTCATCTTTAAAATACTCATTCAATGTTGTGTGTGGTACGAGGGGTTTAATATAAAGTAACCCTTTGGCCTCGTCTGGAGGTGTTGGGTCTTCATATGGGTCCCAGAAAGGTCTCATGACTTCTGAAATGTCCTCTGGGTTTCTAAGCTCAGTATAGTATCCATCCATCGGGAATCCTGATGAACCTGGTCTGTGGTCTTCAGGGTCTTTCCAAAGTACCATACCCATTTCTGTAGAACCATATCCGTCGATTACCCTAACACCGAAGCGCTCCTGAAACTCAGCTAAGTTTCTTGGTGCTGGGGATCCAAGCATGATTCTGATCTTATGTGTTTTATCCCATTCTGTAGGCTCAGCTGCCCATAGATATTCAGCAACAGCTCCTAACATGTTTACACATGTAGCACCGCAATCTGTCGCCCATTTCCAGAAGCTTGAAGCTGAGAATCTTGTAAAGAACACTGCAGTTGCTCCTGCTCCCATTGCACTGAAAAGGGCCATAACCTGAGCATTTGCGTGTCCAAGAGAGAGAATACTCATAAGAGTGTCTTCACTTCTTACACCTTGCTGCTGCAGGTATGATCTAACAGTCATAATCACACCACCGTGGTCTCTTGCAACACCTTTTGGCATTCCAGTTGTACCTGATGTGAACATACATCTTTCCATATCGTGAGTTGTTACCTCAACTCCAGTGTTTTCACTTGAAGCATTATCAAATGCTGTAGCAAATGGAAGTGTTTTAATTCCTCCTATATCTGAAGGAACATCACCAGCATCTCCAGTCATGAAGATAACCTGCAAGTTTTCTAAATCACCAGCAATCTCTTCTAGGAATGACAAACTTCCAGGGTCAACGACAAGAGCTACCATCTCTGAATAGTTGATAACATAAGCGAGTCTTTCACCCTTCTCATCTTTGTTAATAGGTACCTGAACACCACCTATTTTATGAATTGCGATAATTGAAGCTACATACTCTGAACAGTTGAGCATATACATTCCAACTTTGTCGCCTTTTTTAATTCCATACTCGTCCTTAAGACCGTTGGCAACTCTGTTAGCCCACTCATTTGTTTCTTTATATGTGTAGCTTTCACTAACTACTCCATCATTGTTCGCAACTTTAAACATTGCTTTGTCTGGGAATTGTTCAGCCCCCATCTCCAAACATCTTGTAATTGGCTGCCACTCCGTAGTGTCTTCAAAATTACCAAACGGAAGTGTTCCTTCTCCCAGGTATTGTGAATCCCTGGGTTTGAATAATAACCGCATTGCAATCCTCCTTACTTATTTTCTATGTTACAGACCAGCGAATAATATAATTCTATATAGATACACTTGTCAAACTGATATTTAGCATAGCTAATATTTCAAGTTTAGTTTTATTCATTATATACGTGTATGATTATTGTCGGGCAGTGATTGTTACCACCAGTATTTATCAATTCTAATAGTTTTGTTCGAAAACAGATGAGAGGTTTATTATGAATGCTGGACTTTCTATAGTTTTATTTGTTGCTGGAATCTTAATGCTTTTTCTTGGTGGAGAAGGGCTGGTAAAAGGCGCGTCTCGATTAGCCCGTATACTTGGCATAAGCCCAGTTGTTATAGGTTTGACTGTAGTTGCATTTGGAACCTCAGCTCCTGAGTTTGTTGTAGGTTTGATAGCAGCCCTAAAAGAAGCAAATGATGTTGTGCTTGGCAATATTATTGGTAGCAACATATCGAATATAGGCTTGATACTCGGTATAGGGGCAGTGATTAGTCCGCTTATTATTCAAGGTAAACTAATCAAAGCAGAAGTACCAATAATGATAGTTTTATCAGTAATACTTTATGCAATTTCTTGGAAATTTAATTTGGGCTTGATCTCAGGTTTATTTTTGTTTGGGGCTTTAATTGTTTTTACAATCTACAGTTACTTTGCTTCCAGAGAAGAGCCCAAGCTTATAGAAAAAGAGTATGAAGAATTTCTAGGCAAGAACGGATCTGTATGGAAACAGATTCTTTTTATAGTTCTTGGCTTAGTCGGGCTGGTAGTTGGCGCTAGGTTTGTAGTGGACTCTGCAATTTTTCTTGCACGTATAATTGGTATAAGCGAACTCGTTATTAGTATTACAGCTGTTGCTATTGGCACCTCATTACCGGAGCTGGCCACAACGATTGTCGCTGCCCTAAAAAGAGAGCACGACATAATAGTTGGCAATATAATAGGAAGTAATATATTTAATATTGGAATACTTGGGCTTGTATCTATTATTCACCCGATCACTGTAGACAACGCATTACTTAGGTTTGAATTTCCAGTAATGTTATTCTTCTCAATCATAATACTGCCGATTATGATGACTGGGAAAAGAATTAGCAGAATTGAAGGGATTTCGTTGCTGATTCTCTACGCAGCTTTTATCTTTATGGTTTTTCTCTAAGCTACCTTGAACGGAATTTAAGATCTGTTGTGGCTCTATCCCATGTGTTATCTGAAATTTCTTTTATCTCAGCAACCCTTATTTTTTGTGTTGCAGTAACAGGGAATCCATCAGGATAAACTTCTATAAACCTCGGTACCATAAATACCGGCGCTAGCTCGGCCATCCATTTAGAAAATTCCACTGGGTCAAAGTTTGCATCTCTCTTTAATGTAATATTCAGCTTTATTTCATCGTCAGAGACATTTGGAAGCCTGATACCAACAGCTATGGCCTCTTGAATAGCCTCATGCTGCATTGCTACATCTTGTACTGCTATGGGATCTACGTTCTCTCCAGATACGCGGATTCTGCTAAAGCGTCCCTGAAAGTAGAACCTGCCATCTATACCTGCAGCAAATAAATCGTCAGAGTTAAAAAACCCATCATCATCAAAAGCTTCTCTGGTTCTTCTTTCATCTTTGAAATATTCATTAAGCGTAGTATGCGGAATTAGAGGCTTAATAAATAATAATCCCTTTGCCTCATCAGGAGGGGTTAGGCTATCAGTTGGGTCCCAGAACGGGCGCATTACTTTACTAGTGTCTTCTGGGTCTCTTAGCTCGACGTAGTATCCTTCCATCGGATATCCTGATGAGCCAGGTCTGTGGTCTTCTGCATCTTTCCAAAGCACCATTCCCATCTCAGTTGATCCGTATCCATCAATTGTGCGGGTGTTAAATCTTTTTTGAAATTCTTCCAAGTTACGAGGAGCTGGTCCCGAGAGCACTACACGTACATTATGTTTGTCATCCCATTCTGTTGGATCAGCAGCCCAGAGATACTCAGCTACAGCTCCTAGCATATTTACATGTGTTGCTCCGCATTCTGTAGCCCATTTCCAGAAGTTTGAGGCTGAAAAACGAGGATAAAAAACTGCTGTTGAGCCAGATCCGATTGCAGTGAAAAGCGCCATAACCTGGGCATTAGCATGCCCAAGGGTTAGTACACTCATTAGTATATCTTCGCTCCTTACTCCAGATTGCTGGATATAACCTCTAACTGTTAGAACTACGCCACCATGGTTTCTGGACACTCCTTTAGGCATGCCGGTGGTACCAGATGTGAACATGCATCTCTCCACGTCTTGCGTTGTAACTTCCACGCCTGGATTATCATTAGAGTAATCATCAAAAGTGCTAAACGGCAGTGTTTTAATCCCACCTATATCTTTAACATCATCAGATCCACCAACAGTAAAAATAACCTTCACATCTGTTAGATCTTGAGCAATTTCTTCTATGAAAGGAAGACTGTCTTGATCTACTACAAGTGCCTTAGTTTCAGAGTAGTTAATTACGTACGCTAATCTCTCACCTTTTTCGTCTTTATTAATTGGTACCTGGACTGCACCAGTTTTGTGAGCCGCTATAATCGAGACAACATATTCGGCACGATTAAGCATATAAATTGCTACCTTATCGCCTTTATTTATCCCGAAGTCCTTGATCAGTCCATTTGCAATCTTATTTGCCCAGTTATTTGTTTCTTCGTAACTGTAATTTCCAATTATATTTCCTTCTGCATCAGCCATCCTGAACATGGTCTTTTCGGGAAACAACTCTGCGCCTTTTTCTAGGTACTTAGTTATCGGTTCCCATTTTGTGGTTTCATTGAAACTGCCAAATGGAAGGTTTCCTTTTCCTATATATTTAGGATCGCGTGGTTTGAATAGTAACTCCATAGTGATGCTCCTTAATATTATCTAGTAATAAAAACATACATAATCTAACCGAGCGTATGCTCGGGTCAATCTTCCTTACTTATCTTCTATTTTTCTTCTTAGCAATAGTAATAAAATTTTTGAGAAGGCTTTTTCCATGTTTAGTAAGAATAGATTCAGGATGAAATTGAACGCCTTCGATTAGATGCTCTTTATGTCTTATCCCCATTATTTCTCCCTCGTCAGTCCAGGCGGTAATTTCGAAAGCATCAGGAAGTGATTTCTTGTTTACAAGAAGTGAATGATAGCGGGTAGCTTCAAAAGGATCTGGAATGTTTTTATAGATGGTCTTTCCATCGTGGTGTATTTCAGAGGTCTTACCGTGAAGAAGTCTGTCAGCTCTTACAATCTCTGCCCCATATGCGTAAGCCACGGATTGATGCCCGAGGCATACTCCAAGAATAGGCATGCGGCCTGCAAATTCCTTAATTGCTTCAACTGAAATTCCTGCTTCTTTTGGAGTACAGGGCCCAGGAGAAACCACCATCATATCCGGGTCAAGTTTGCCAATGTCTTCAAGCTCTATTTTATCATTTCTATGTACTACAACATCTTCACCTAGCTCGGCTAAATAGTGAACTAAGTTGTAAGTAAAAGAATCGTAATTGTCTATCATCAATATCATATTATTTCTCTTATAATCCTGACTTTGTAACCTCTATTGCTCTGACAAGTGCTTTTACTTTATTTACACACTCTACGTATTCTCTTTGTGGCTTTGAGTCAGCAACTATTCCTGCCCCAGCTTGAATATTAATCTCACCGTCTTTAATAACAAATGTTCTGATTGTAATACAAGTATCCATATTGCCTGAGAAACTAAAGTATCCCACTGCCCCGCCGTAAGCACCACGTCTGCCTGGCTCCATTTCCTCAATAATTTCCATTGCTCTTACCTTTGGCGCTCCAGAGAGAGTCCCTGCCGGGAAAGTGGCCTTCAGAACATCAAAAGCATCTTTTTTCTTACTCAAGTTTGAAATTACGTTTGATACTATGTGCATTACATGTGAGTAACGCTCTATTATCATAAGCTCATCGACTTTTACAGTTCCAGTGTCAGAGATGCGCCCAAGATCGTTTCTTGCTAAATCGACAAGCATTATATGCTCTGCTCTTTCCTTAGGGTCGGCCAAGAGTTCTTCTTCAAGCTTCAAATCTTCTTTTTCATTCTTTCCTCTAGGCCTTGTTCCTGCAATCGGACGACTCTCAACTTGTCCATCCTCAACCCTAACCATTACTTCAGGAGATGAACCTACTAGTGTTTCCGTTTTCGTATTCAAATAGAACATATATGGTGAAGGGTTTAATACCCTAAGTGATCTGTATAAATCAAACGGGTCAACATCAAGTTTTGTTTTCCACCTCTGAGCAATTACTGCCTGAATTATATCCCCTGCTTTAATATATTCCTTGGTTTTACGTACTGCCTTTTTATAGTCTTCAGGTATAAAATTAGATTTGAGTTTAGGAGATCCCTTTTTAACTTGAGTTTTATTCTCCTTATATAAACTCACAGGTTTTCTTAGTTTTTTTCCAATATCTTCGATTTTGGATACAGCTTGGTCGTAAGCTTTTTTTGCATTTTTAGCATCAGGCACGTAGGCGTTGTATATTATTTTTATCTTGTGATTCACATTATCAAAGACAAGCACTGAGTCTGTGATTATAAAAAGTGCGTCCCAGAGGCCTAGATCATCCACCCCGAGCACTGGCAAATCTTCTACATGTCTTACAATATCATAGCTAAAATATCCTACCGCTCCTCCGTGGAATCTTGGAAGCTCTGGAGTGGGTACCGGTTTGTATCGGGACATTAAATCTCTTAGTGCATCAATAGGGTCACCTTTACTCTTTTTGGTCCTACCATTCTCAGTTATTTCGATACTTCCGTTTTTAGATTTGAAGATAACTGTTGGCTCTGAGCCAAGGAAGCTGTAACGTCCCCACTTCTCTCCACCTTCAACACTCTCAAGCAAAAACGAGTATTTTCCCCTCTCAATCTTCTTAAAAGCTGATACTGGTGTATCAAAGTCTGCCAGCACTTCCTGCCAGACTGGTATCAGATTGCCTTTCTTGAGTTTTTTCTTAAATTCTTTGAATGAGGGTGAAATCATGGGGACAAAGGATAAAAGGGGTAAAATTTAAAGTCAAGCCGGGACTTTAAATGTAATCTTTATACTGTATTATTTTCAATCGAATTAATTATAGTGAGAAATCGATGTGGAGGTAAAATCATACGTGAGCATAAATCCTGGAATATTTAGAGAATACGATATAAGGGGAGTTACTGGGAAGGATATAGATGAGGAAGTTTTCGAAACTATTGGTAAAGCCTACGGCACCTATATGAGAAAACTAAAAGCCTCCACTATCTCGATGGGAAGAGATTGTAGGATTACTTCACCTGAGCTCTCAGCTGCTTTTGCCAAGGGGCTAAACTCTACTGGAATAAGTGTTCTAGATATAGGAATGGTCGCAACTCCGATGCTGTACTTCTCTTTGTATAATCTTGATGTTGACGGCGGTGTTATGATAACAGCTAGCCATAATCCAGGAGAGTATAACGGTATCAAATTATCTGTAGGACAAAATTCACTATTTGGAGAACAGATTCAGGAGATAAGACAAATTGCTGAGAGCGGAGAGTTTGCATCAGGCTCCGGGAATGTTCAAGAAGCTGATATAAGAGATGAGTATATAAAATTTCTAAAAGAGAACCTCAATATTAAACCCGGTCTTCGTATTGCGGCAGATTATGGAAATGGAATGATAGGAATTATCGGCCCGGAAGTATTTAGAGAATTTGGTTGTGAGATAGTCGAGCTTTATGAAACCCCTGACGGCACCTTTCCTAACCATCATCCTGATCCAACTGTTGAGGAAAACTTGGCTGAACTAATTGATGCGGTTAGGGATAACAACCTTGAAGTAGGTCTTGGTTTCGACGGGGATGGTGACAGGATTGGAGTTATTGATGAGAGGGGAGAAATTATCTGGGGGGACATGCTAGTCCTAATATTCGCAAGGGATATTTTAATTAGAGAGCCAGGTTCAAAGTTCATTGGCGATGTTAAATGCTCAACAAGGCTTTTTAAAGGTATTGAGGCTGCTGGTGGAGAGGCAATTATGTGGAAAACCGGTCATTCTCTAATAAAGAACAAAATGAAGCTAGAAGAGGCCCATATGGCTGGAGAGATGAGCGGGCACATGTTTTTTGCTGATAAGTTTTTTGGCTATGATGATGCTTTATATGCGGCTTTGAGGCTTCTTGAGATTATCTCGCACACTGGCAAAAAAGTATCTGAACTTCTAGGTGACATTCCTCACTCTGTATCTACACCTGAGATAAGATTAGAATGCCCAGAAGAGATTAAGTTTGAGCTTGTAGAAAGAGTGAAAAATAAGTTGGCTCAAGAACATCAGGTCATAGATATTGATGGAGTTAGAATTGAATTCCCATATGGCTGGGGATTAATTCGTGCATCAAACACACAACCTGCGCTAGTTCTGCGTTTTGAAGCGGAGGATGATCAAAAACTTCAAGAGATTAAATCTATTATAGAAAGTGAATTAAATAGTCAAATGGAAGAGCTTTCCCCTTGATTGAATTAGTTTTGATCGGATTGGTTTAATTCTTCAATTATAGATTCTAGGTTTTCTATACTTATTTCATACTGCTCAGAGATTTTTTTAAGCTTTGAATCAGTCAAATAAAACTCAGGCTCCCAACCTCCTTTTCTAATCGCAAGTTGAGCAATGTCCCACCTTGAGTAGTGCCCAAGGGAGTCAAAAACTGCTTTTACTGCCTTTATCTGATTTGCATAACAATCCGCATATAAAATTGCATCCTTCTCAAAATTTGGTTCCGCCAAATATCTTCCTGCGGGATTTACTATTGAGCTTCCACCCTTGGCCCAGTCGTAATTAATGTGCTCTCCGTCTCTTATTCCATGCCATATCTCGGGGAAATCATCTGAGTCCAGATAACCACATCCGCTTAGAACAAAAGCCCCTGCTTCAAAAGCATGTACTTTTATTAGAGCCTGAACATTACAATTAATACCACCCTCGCTTGTATCTGCAGTAAGGAGCTTTTCTTCACCTCTTCTCCAGTTTCCAGGCCATACTGCTATGTGAAACTCTTCTCCACGGTGGATCATTGCTGCTCTGACTAAGGTCATATGGTTTTCCCAGCATATCAGTCCGCCAATACGACCTATGTCGGTATCAAAAACTTTTATATCGCTTGCATCCCCTTGGCCCCAATAGATTCTCTCCGTGTAGGTAGGCATAATTTTTCTATGCTTGCCCATTACCTCACCATTTTTGTCGATAAATAAGAGAGTGTTGTATACGGTTTGACTGCCAGGTCTATCGTCAAGCTCGTTACATCCCATGACCACATATGTGCCGGCCTCTTTTGCCGCTTCTCCCAAAATTCTTGTATCTTCACTTGGAATCTGTAAAGAGTTATCCTGAAGTGCAATCATGAAATCAGTCCATTCGTGAGGAGGGGTCTCATATCCAACGGTATAGTACGCCGGATATCCTGGGATATAGGATTCTGAGAATGTTACGAGCTCGGCTCCATTGCTTCCAGCCTCTTTTATTAGACTATAGGCTTTTTCTATAGTCCTCTCCTTATCCATAAAAACAGGAGAGGCCTGAACTACAGCTACTTTTACTTTTTCTCTTCCGCCAAGAACTTTTTGGCCCATAGAATATCCTATGTGGTAATAATGCTTCCGCTTGTTTGCTCGCCTTCTGTTTTCTTAGCGCGCATCTCAACTAGTTGAAGTAGTCTGTTTTTAAATTCTTCATCATAGGCGCAAATTGAAGGCACTATATAACCCATCATCGCTATTTGGAGAAAGTACTCTGTGTTAGCTCTGAGTAAATCATCCTGCATCTTCTCACCATATACCTGAGTAAGATTGCCATAGATTGTTTGTCCTAATTCACCCACAACCTCTGTAACACTTACGGTGCCTTGAGTTTGTTGATTGAATTGTACTCCTAGGTTAAAAGCCATTAAAATCGAATTTTGAAGGCTGTCCATTTGGACTCCGCCCTTCTCCTGTGGCTGCTGTTCTTCTTCAGACATCTGATTACCTCCTAAATTTTTAGAGTTTAAGTCTAACACAATATCCAATTTATGCCGATATATAGAAGCTATAAATGACATTACTAAACATAGGATATTTGATTTGAAATAGTAAAAGATGTAAAAGTAATAGAGTAATTAAAACACGGGAGGAGTTAGCATGGCAAAAGTGCAAGGGGGTTATCTTGTAGCAAAAACCCTCCATGACCTCGGCGTGAGAGAAGTTTTTTCTCTGGCTGGTGGACATATAAATCCTATCTATGACGCTTGTCAGAAACTAGGGATCAGATTGATAGACACTCATCATGAGCAAGGTGCAGCGATGGCAGCCGATGCTTATGGACGAGTCTCTAGGACTCCTGGTGTCTGTCTTGTCACTGCCGGGCCTGGATTTACTAATGCTCTCACTGGTGTTGCCGGGGCATATATGTCCAATGCTCCGTTTATTATCATTTCCGGCAGATCAGGCGTGGAGGAGAATGACAAACTTTCCCTTCAAGAGATTGATCAACAAGCTATGGCTGCTCCTATTACTAAGTGGGCTCGTACCATATTTGATTCTCTTAGAATTCCAGAATATGTAAGCAATGCATACAAAAGGTCAATCACTGGAAGACCTGGTCCTGTATATCTGGGAATGTCCTATGAGGTTTTATATCCTAAGTGTGATGAAAAGAAAGTATCAAGCTATAGCACTAAGATTCCTAAATCTAATTCTGAGCCCAGTTCAGATGTAATACAAGACTTCGTCTCACTTCTAAAGAAAGCTAAAAGACCAGTGGTCATTGCTGGCAGTGGCTCTTGGTATTCGGGTGCGGAAAAGGAAATCCAAAGTTTTATACAAGCAACAAATATACCTCTTTTCACCCTAAACTTCGGAAGGGGGATTGTCTCAGATGCACATCCCAATTGTTTTGGCCCTGCCAGTGGCTCAGCCCCTAATGGATTTAGAAAAATAACATCTGAGTCTGATCTGATCATCCTGCTTGGAATAAGATTAAGCTTGTACATTGGTTTTGGAAAGACATTTAACCCCAAAGCAAAAGTTGTACAGGTTGATATTGAATCTTCAGAAATTGGAAGAAATAGGCCTGCTGATTTAGGCATAGTCGGTGATGTCAGCAGCGTGTTAAAAAAGACTTCTAGCTATATAAAGCGAAATACTGTTAAACCTAATTTTAGCTCATGGTTCAAAAAAGCAAGTTCCTTGAGGGACAAAGAACGATCAAAAGGAGATAAGATTAGAACATCCAATAAAAAGCCTATACACCCAGTTAGAGTAGGGCAAGCTGTTCAAGAAGTGTTAGGTCCAGATGGAATGCTTGTCATTGATGGAGGTGACACTCAGGCATGGACTGATGGACACTACGCTGTAATGAATCCTGGGCATTATGTTAAAGGTGGCCCGCTTGGATGTATGGGAGTTGGGGTTCCCTTTGCCATCGGAACAAAAGTAGCTAGGCCTGATAAGCAAGTTGCATTAATTACAGGTGACGGTGCAGTGGGTATGAATTTTATGGAATTTGATACAGCAATCCGTCACAAGATTCCGTTTGTAGCTGTAGTCTGTAATGACCAAGCCTGGGGTATGACCAAGCATCAACTCGAGATTACATACGGCAAGAAGAAACCAAAAATAGGTGTCGATTTAGCATTAACTCCCTTCCACGAGATAGTCAAAGTCCTTGGAGGCTCCGGGGAGTTTGTCGATGATCCAAAAGAGCTTAATGGAGCTATCGAGCGTGCAATATCTTCTGGCGTTCCTTCGCTTATCAATGTTGCAACCGACCCCAATGCCGTTAGCGGAGCGACATATGCAATCACAGAAATGATGATGTCAGCTAATAACAAATAGAGCGTCTATTAACTAATTTCCTTTAGCTTCCCAATAACCTCATCCGGCTCGGCGCGTTTGGTGTAGTCAGCATCAGCAAACGCATACTGAACAGTACTGTCTTTACCAACCACATATGTTCCACGAAGAGGTATTTCCCAGGAGTCATCACCATTGAATTTTGGTAGAGCTAAACCAAACTTAGTATAAATTTCATGAAGTGATGGATCTAACTTAAACACTAAGCCAAATTCATTAGCAGTCTTATTGCCATTATCGCTAAGTACTTCAAATTTAAGGTTATTCTTTTCAGCTGTCGATAAAGAATTGTCTGGAGTTTGTGGGGATATAGCGACAAGAAAAGCACCCGGCCCTTCTATTTCTCCAAGATGTTTTTGGTAAGCATTCAACTCAAGGTTGCAATATGGGCACCAGCCGCCTGTGTAGAAGTTCAATACCACTGGCCCTTTCTCAAGAAGAGAGTGAGGATTTACTGGTTCTCCTTTACATTAGGCAAGTTAAAATCAGGTGCTTTCTGACCTACTTGTAATGAATTTTGAGCAATACCTGTGTCCGCCAGTCTTCTTGTTGCATCGAGCATGGTGTTAAGTATTTCAGGTGGAACCTTTTTACTAAATCCGTTATATAGTTCTTCTAATTCGATTTGTAAACTCATAATAAGCCTCCGATAATCTGATCTGTAATAGTTAAGATTAAAACCGTGTCGATTTAGATTCTAATTTTTTTATAATATGGTTGGAATTATTCACCAGTCTTAAGAACCGCAAGAAATGCTTCTTGCGGAATCTCGATATTACCTACCTGTTTTAGACGTTTTTTACCTTCTTTCTGTTTCTCCAAGAGCTTTCTTTTTCTCGTAATGTCGCCACCATAGCATTTTGCTGTCACATCTTTTCTGACTGGTTTTACAGATTCCCTAGCTATGATTTTGCTTCCTATAGCGGCTTGTATAATGACCTCATATAACTGTCTTGGTATAAGTGACCTAAGCTTTTGTATAAGCTCTCTTCCACGTTCATAAGATCTGTCTTTGTGGACAATTATCGAGAGAGCATCAACAACCTCACCGTTTACTAGAACATCAAGCTTTATCAAATTAGATCCCAGATACCCGATAGGCTCATAGTCCATTGAAGCATACCCTCGTGATACAGATTTTAGTTTGTCATAAAAATCATAAACTATTTCTGCAAGTGGTATCTCATATTCTACGATTACCCTATCTTCGGTTACATATTTAATATCCCTCTGGTTACCACGTTTTTTAATGCAGAGGTCAAATATTGCGCCTACATATTGAGCAGGAGTGTGGACTGATACCAATACGTGCGGCTCTTCAATAAGCTCCATCTTGTCTGGCGATGGCAGCTCGCTTGGGTTATCAACATATGATACTTCACCGTTCTTATCTGTTGTTTTATATATTACAGTTGGAGCGGTGGATATTAGCTCAAGCTCAAATTCTCTCTCAAGTCTCTCTTTAACAATTTCCATGTGTAGTAAGCCTAGAAAGCCGCATCTAAATCCAAACCCAAGGGCGATAGATGTCTCAGGCTCATAAACTAAAGAGGAATCATTTAAAGCAAGTTTCTCAAGTGCTTCCTTTAACTTATCGTAATCAACCGTGTCAATAGGATAAAGACCGCTGAATACCATAGGTTTCATCTCTCTGAATCCTGGAAGAGGTTTATCAGTTGGTCTTGCAACAGAGGTTATTGTGTCACCCACTTTAGCTTCATGTATCTCTTTTATCGATGCAGTGACAAATCCAACCTCTCCTGTCGTAAGTTCATCCACCTCTTTGGCTATTGGTGAGAATATCCCAAGAGTCCTTACTTCAAAGGATTTACCAGTTGACATAAATTTGAATTCCTCAGCAGTTTTGATGCTTCCTTCAAAAACTCTAATTAGCATCACTACTCCCTGGTAGGAATCGAACCAACTATCAAAAATAAGAGCCTTCAGGGGTTCTTTTGATTTATCTGGCGGAGGCGGCACATGTTTTACGATTGCTTCAAGTATATCTTTTGTACCAATTCCCTCTTTTGCGCTTGTAAGTATTGCTTCATCTGCTGGGATTCCAATTACATCTTCTATCTCTCCCTGCACGCGCTCTGGGTCTGCGGCAGGAAGGTCTATCTTGTTTATTACAGGCACGAGCTCAAGCCCAGAGTCTGCAGCCATATATGCATTTGCTACAGTTTGAGCTTCCACGCCTTGAGAGGCATCCACAATTAATATTGCACCCTCACAAGCCATAAGACTTCTTGATACTTCATAGCTAAAATCCACATGGCCCGGGGTATCAATAAGATTGAATCCATAGGTGATACCATCATCTGCTTTATAGTTAAGCCTTACTGCTTGGGCCTTTATAGTTATTCCCCTCTCACGCTCAATTTCCATCTGGTCTAGGAATTGATCTTCCTTGTCTCGCTCGCTCAGGGTTCCAGTGAATTCTAGAATCCTATCTGCAATAGTAGATTTCCCATGATCTACATGGGCTATGATTGAGAAATTTCTTATATATTTGGGTTCCATATGTGTCTATTATTCTGAGTTAAAATTTGAGATGACGTAGTATATAGGATAGGGTGCCATATTCAAATATGCGGTTTCTACCAGGATCCGCCACCTCCGCCACCAAATCCTCCTCCGCTCGAGCCACCACCACTACTAAAACCACTTCCTCCAGATCTTCTTGGTGTTGATGCAAGAGTACTATTCATAACCCCTAAGCTTCTACCGATGTCAGAAACAAACATATTTGGTGTGAACGATCCTCCATAGTTGGATGAGTGGTACCAATTGGGCGGCTTATTGTAGATATCTTTAAATGCGTTTGCCCATTTATCCTCCAATCCAAAAACGAGGGCATATGGAAGAACTCTGTCAAAAAGAGTAGGGTCTTCCCTAGCTAGTCTTTCAATTCTATCTTTCTCTGCCCGATCAATAAATTCTCTGAATCCGAGGAGCTGTTCATTCATAAGTGAGCCTTTTTTTGTTTTTCTAGGCATGTACCTTGAGAATATGAGTACGATTAATCCAGACAGTAATATGCAAAACCCAAGAGGAGGGACAGCCATGAGGAAAAATCCTAATATCATTGCTCCAATACCTATCCACTTATAAATACTTCTTACATTTTCTGGATTAGTGGGAAAATACTTCTTATCTACCAGCTGTCTATAAAGCGCTTTTTTTATCCCAGGGAGCTCGGTATAAAATTTATTTCTTAGCTCTGAGACCATTGTGCTGTCTTTACCCTTAAATATTCCAGATAGGACTTTTTGCTCATACGGCTTTAGAGATTCATCAGTCTTTTGAGTACTAATTAGCTTATAATCCCTGTCAGTAAAGAAAAAGAATTTTGTAGTCGTGGTCTCCTCAATTTTCAAATATCCCCTTACAGCCAGATCGATCACTGTAGAGGTGATATCCATCATGTTTGCCCGCTCATCTATCAGCGTGCCAGCCTCAGCAGGGGCCAGATCCTCAGGAGGCTCATATTCTACAGCGATTACTACTCTGCCTTCAGGATCCTTACCTTTATTTCTCCAAAAGTAGAACATTGTGAAAAATGTTGCAAAAGGCAGCACAAAGGCCCAGTTGTCAGAAATGAACCATATAGATTTTTCTAATGATGAAGGCTCTTCTATAATTCCCTTAGGCAGTCCAACAACTATAGTTAAACCTTCTCCGCCGTAAAGAGTTTGTAGTGATTTAAATTCAACCCCGCTATCACTAATTTTATAATCGCAGTTCTGGCCAGTAGATTCACTCGGACCAGTGTAGCAAGCAGCTATAACTCCATCAATAATTTCTCTATCGAAGATCACATTTGCGCTTGAGCTGAGTATAGGAATCCTCCATTCATCCCCGGTTACGTTCCAGTAAAGCTCATCATGATCTTCAAAAAAGGCTATAGCACCTCGAACTTTATATTCTATTAAGTAGCTGTGAGTACCTGTTATTTTCCTATCAGGGTCACCAATTTTTATATTAGCCCAGCTCCCAGATTTATTGACTTCATAGTTGTATGGAGTGCCGTTTGAGTCAGTGACATTTTCTACGTCTAACCTAGTACTATAATTTTTGTATCCGTAATTGTACTTATATGGAATGTCTCTAAAAATTCCGTGCCTAAGGGCTCTACCAAAATCGTATTCGATATTTTCCTGTACCAGGATAGTTCCGTCATTTTTAATAAATATGTTGGAGTGAAAATTGCGTATCTCTTCTGCATTGGAAATTATAGCAAAGGAAAACAAAAAGGTAAGAAATATTAATGGCGTAATTAAATTACGTTTTGTCAGCATGATAGTTTATTAGCTGAAGTCTACTTCTGGAGCTTCTCTTTTTTCCTCAGAGTCTAGCTCAAAATACTCTTTCTGCTCGAAATTGAACATATTAGCAATAATGTTACTTGGTACAGTCTCTATTTTGGTATTCAAATCCCTTACTACTGCGTTATAGTAACGGCGGGCTAATTGGATGTGCTCTTCTATGTTTGAGAGCTCATCCTGCAAGTCTAGAAAATTTTGGTTGGCTTTTAAATCTGGGTACGCCTCAGCCAGTGCAAAAAGGCTTTTTAGGGCCGATGTTAGAAAATTCTCAGCCTGACCTTTGTCTCCAGGAGTAGTAGCACCCATTGCTTGGTTTCTTGCCTCTACTACTTTCTCAAATGTTTCCTTTTCATGAGAAGCATAGCCTTTTACCGTTTCAACTAGGTTTGGAATAAGATCGTATCTTCTCTGGAGCTGTACATCTACGTCTGCCCAAGCCTGCTCCGAAGTGTTTCTTAACTTAACAAGTCCGTTATATATGCCGACAGCAATAAATGCAATTACTACAATGATTGCAATAATAATTAGAGTCATCTTGATCTCCTTAGAAAGAGATTATTTGGAAATGAAAGTACCTATCCAGAATGCTGTATAAATCAACTTTATGCAAGTGGATTAAATACAAGGCCTGATAGGATCTTAGGGTAAAAATAAGTAGTTTTCTGAGGCATCCTGTCACCAGTCATTACTACATCAAATATGTCACCGGCTCTTAGCTCGGGTAGTATAAATGCAATATCATATTCTCCACTCTTTGTTAAAGAGACCGCTTCGTCTAAAA
>JABAHS010147148.1_pt2 | contig 20949 bp, 31 predicted proteins | sample 7062111 | NCBI WGS metagenome assembly JABAHS01 (sample SAMN14534600, study PRJNA622989) | marine sediment metagenome | biome: marine biome [ENVO:00000428]; feature: marine pelagic biome [ENVO:01000023]; material: deep marine sediment [ENVO:00002113]; isolation source: pool of 4 deep marine... | reverse complement strand
AAAAGATTCGGTATGTTACCTCTGGAACAGAAGCTACAATGTATGCAGTACGACTTGCCAGAGCATTTACTGGCAAAAAGATAGTTGCAAAAATAGATGGTGGTTGGCACGGATATACATCTGATTTGTTAAAGACGGTTAATTGGCCATTTAGTGAACCAGAAAGTGGTGGATTAGTAGATGAAGAAAAAATTGTATCGTTGCCTTACAATGATTTGGAAAAGTCACTTAAAATACTAGATAATGTAAAAGGGGATTTAGCATGTACTATCATCGAACCAGTACTAGGCGGAGGTGGGTGCATACCTGCTGAGAAAGATTATCTAAAGGGAATCGAAGAGTTTGTGCACAAGAATAATTCATTGTTTATTTTAGATGAAATTGTAACAGGATTTAGATTTAGATTTGGATGTCTTTATCCAGAATTAAAACTTGATCCAGACATTGTGACTCTTGGAAAAATCATTGGTGGCGGCATGACAATTGGTGCAATATGCGGAAAGGAACAAATTATGAATTATGCAAACACAAAAAGTTTTGATAAAAAGAAACGAGCTTACATTGGTGGCGGTACTTTTTCAGCAAATCCAGTTTCTATGATTTCAGGAGCTACAACCTTGAAAGTCCTAAAAAATTCTAAATCAATCTATCAAAAAATAGATAGCTTTGGCAAAAAAACAAGAAAGGAGTTAAACAAAGTATTTGATGGTAAAGTAATTACTACAGGCAGGGGTTCGTTGTTTTTAACACATTTTCTCAAAGACGGCGTTAATGAAATCAAAAATGCAAAAGATGCGGCAAACTGTGATACTAGCAAACTGAAAAATTATCACTTTGAAGTTATGGCAGGAGACCAGATTTTCTTTCTGCCAAGCAAACTAGGGGCATTTTCTAGAGCACATACAAGTACTGATGTTGTCAAATTGATCAAGGCCTCTGAGCGTTTTTCTCAAAAAATGTAAACTTTTATCACAATTTTTTCCACCAAATTGTTATGGGGAACAAAAAGAAGCAAAACACAGATGATGATTATAACAAGGCGCTTGCAACAGATGATCCTACCAGCATATCGTCAAATGACTTGGAAGATCTGGCAAAAAAGGCAGTGAAAAAATTCAAGTCTTTAGGGTAAGAAAATTTGAAGTTATTTGGCAAAAAAGGATCATCTGATGATCTCATAAGGCACGGAGTTGCACTACTTGATAAAAACCAACCAAAGGCATCAATTACACTATTTAACAAGGCAATAAAAAATGATGACAAAAACAAAGCAGCTTGGTATCACAAAGGGTTGGCACTGAATCAAATGAGAAAGTACAATGATGCAATAACGTGTTTTGACAAAGTTTTGGAACTAGATTCATCTGATCCTTCTGTATATAATAACAAAGGAATTGCTCTTGCAGAACTTGGAAACACCCAAGGGGCAATGCAGTGTTATGATACTGCCATTCAACATAATCCAAAATATGCAGCCTCGTATTTTAACAAAGGAGTGTTATACGATAAATTAGAACAACATGAAGACGCAATTGAGTCAATTGAGAAAGCCATTAAATTAGATCGAAAAAAACCAAATTCCGTTTTTTACAAAGGAATTATTCTTGGAAAAATGGGAAGGCATAAGGANNGCATAAGGAAGCACTGCAATGTTTTGAAAAGATTCTAACATCTTACCCAAAACACCTAGATGCGTTGTTTCACAAAGGAATTGAACTTGCAGAAATTGACGAGCACTATCAAGCTATATCTATTTTTGACGAGTTACTTTCAACTTACAAAAACAATGTTAATGTAATGTATGCAAAGGCCAGAAGCAAAGCTGCATTGAATGAAAATACAGAAGCCATCGAGTTACTGAAAAAATCCATATCAAAAGAAAAGGCCATACGAGATTGGGCAAGAGAGGAAAAAGTATTTGAGAAATTTTATAAAAATGATGAATTTAAAAAACTGGTAAAAATTTAGCAAAGATGGTAAACATATACCAATAAACATATACTCTACCAAGAGAAAGCAAATCGATATGGCTACAAAGAAAAAGAAGGAGCGTGGAGGATATATTGAAAAATTTCTCAATAGAGCAAACAAAGCAGTTGACGAAGGAGTTAAACGTGCAGATGAAATTTTAGATGAGGCAGTTGAATTTGGCGTCCTTGCATCAGGCCAGGCAAAAAAAACCAGCAAGGAGTTGAGACAACAAGCAAAACGAGAGAGTCAGGCCCTAAAAACAGAGAGTCTAAAAAAAATTGATGATAGTCTAACTGCTGCAAGGCGGTTTGGAACTTCAGTAGATCAAGATCTTAGTACATTAGAACGATTAGGTAAACTGAAAAAGTCAGGAGTAATTACGCAAAAAGAATTTGAGGAAAAGAAGAAGAAAATTTTATCAAGACTATAGAATCAGATGAGAGCAAATATTTTTTCTAGAGGGAAAAAACTCAAAGTCAATTCTAACTATTTTTATGGAAAAGTGAATCTAAGAGAGATATCAAGTGTTGCAATGATAAGAGAGGCAAAGATGTACCATGTTTTCTTTGAAAAGGGTTCAAGAACAAAGATACATTTTCATTCTGGGGGACAAACACTAATTGTTACAAAGGGAAAAGGAAGACTGGACTTTTATTCAAAACGTGTAAAATCTCCAAACTTATTCAAAGTACATAAAACAAAACAGATTTCTTTAAAGGTTGGAGATGTAGTTTACATTCCGCCAAAGAAACTGCACACTCATGGAGGAATTAAAAATTACAATTTCTCACATATAGCTATCAATTTTAAATCTAATGATAAAGACCCAAAAACATTATGGTTTGATATTGATTCAAAAAATATTGTATCAAAAATATCTTAAGAAAATGCATATCAGAAAATTCAAGGATGTAAAACCTTTTGCTGGAAGAGATAAAACAGAGATTAGACAATATTTTCAGCCAGATAATACAAACAAAGAAATAAGATATAGCCTAGCGCACTTTACACTTGGGCCTTCTAATAGATCAGCAAAACACAAGATAAATTCCTCAGAAGTTTATTTTATTTTGGAAGGAAGAGGTGAAATAGTAATTGATGGAGATGTTTTTGAAGTTGATGCCGGAGACGCAGTATTTATTCCTCCACAAAGAATCCAATTCATAAAAAATATTGGAGATATGGATCTAAAATTTCTCTGCATAGTCGATCCTGCTTGGAGACAAGAAGATGAAATCATACTCGAAGATGATTAACCAAATACACAACATTCCATCAGATTTTTAATCTATAAGGAATGAAGAGTATTATTGGATACCCTGCAGGCACTTCGAACTCTTGATGTTAATCAAGATGCATCATTTGAAGAGATCAAAGTTGCCTACAGGCAGCTAGCCCTAAATGTACACCCTGACAGGAACACAACCGAGCACGAAGGTAAAAGATTCAAGCAGATAACAGAAGCATACCAGATACTAAGAGATGCTTACAGGAAAGATTCTCAACGCCTAAGTTCAAATTCCAAGTGGTCATACACTGACAGAAAAACTCATCAAAAGACTACATTTAGACAGAAAAAACCACGTTGGGGAGCTCCTCCAAAAGATCATCCGCCAGAAGAGAATTGGAGTAAATTTACTAAAGGTTTTGAGGAAGAATTTTCAGACTTTTGGAAGGAATATGAGAAAAAGTTTTGGCAAGAGTATGAATCCAACATTAATGCGGGTAATAATGACGCAGGGTGGGAAAAGACAAGAGAGTCAAAAGATCAACCAGACCTTTTTGTAGATGTTGATAAGAGTTTGTGTATAGGCTGTTGCAGTTGCGAAACAATAGCGCCAGAAGTTTTTAATGTTGATAAACTAACAAAAATGAATCCAAAATCCAAAGTTGTAAACGCAAAAGGCGCTGGAAAAAACAAAATTATGAATGCAGCTGAGACTTGTCCTACCAAAGCCATAATCGTCGAAGATAAAGATAAAAAAGAAAGACTGTATCCTCTTTAATCCCTAAGAGATTTTAAGAGTTCATTTATTTCGTCTTTGTTCAACGTTGGTCTTTCTGTGAACATGTTATGAACTGGTCCTGCAGAGTCGTTTTGACTCCTTGGAATTAAATGAACGTGGACATGAGGGATTTCCTGTCCGCTTTCTTTTCCATTGTGTATGGCAACCAACGTTGCTCCAGTAATCCTGTCAACTTTGGAAACTACATCTTTGACTAAGCTAAACAAGTCTTGATTTTCAGCGTCAGATATCTCTTGTATTTTTGCATGGTGGTTCTTTGGAATAACTAGACTGTGTCCTTTGGTAAGTGGAAACGTATCTAAAAATGCAATTGATTTTTCAGTTTCTTTGATCAAATTAGCTGGTATGTCTTTGCTTGCAATTTTACAAAAAATACAATCCATAGATTCATCACCAACCAATCAAATATTAAAGAATCTTATGGATTTACAATTTCAGCCCAAGCCAACCCTTTTCCATACTTTATAGTTACTTGGCTGCCAGGATCAAGGTTGCAGTTTTTTATGGTCTTTGGTATCTTGTCAGAGGTTTCTACATAACAAACTCCATCCTTACTACGAAGGATTTCAACCTCTTCTTTTATCTCCTCGCGAATCAAATTCCAGAAGGGAAAAACTACCGTCGAGAGAACCAAACCAGCTGCAACTAGTCCACCTCCAAACATCAATGTGTATTTTTTTGAATCACTAATTTCCATCTTACCAAACTCCGTCACCAGAGGCAGCAGGATCCATCTTCTTGTTTGGAACATTTCCATGAGCTTTTTTCATGTGACGTTCAAGTCTTTCTGGTTTATGAAGTTCCAGGCCACATTCTTTGCACTTTGTTTCTCCCTCATCATCCTTCTTTTTAAAAAGCGGCATCAATGTAAAATCGTTAAAAGATATTATAAATCATCTAGAGTTGGAAGATTTTTTAATATAACTAATAAAGGATGAATTCTTTTTGCTGGATATGACAATTAAGAATATTACAGTTTTGGGTTCAGGAGTAATGGGTCATGGTATTGCACAGGTATCAGCCATGTCCGGATACAATGTAGTACTTCGCGACATTGAACAAAAGTTTCTAGATAAAGCAATGGAGAAGATAAAATGGAGTTTAGATAAACTAGTTTCAAAAGAAAAAATTTCAAAAACTGAATCTGATTCCATTTATTCTAGAATTAAACCAGTCATTGATCTTAAAGAGGCAATAAAGGATTGTGAATTGATAATAGAGGCAGTACCTGAAATAATGGATCTAAAAAAGAAAGTTTACTCAGAATTGGACAGCATTGCAAATGAAAATGTGCTCTTTGCCTCCAACACTAGTACACTTCCAATTACTGAAATTGCAAAAACAACAACAAGACCAAAAAAGTTCATTGGAATTCACTTCTTTAATCCCCCACAACTAATGAAACTAGTCGAAGTAATACCGGGAGAAAACACTGGTAGTGAAATTGTAGAAGAGACCATGCAGTATGTAAAATCCCTAAAAAAAGAACCGGTTCTCTGTAAAAAAGATGTCCCAGGTTTTATCGTGAATCGATTGTTTATTCCGCTAGTTCATGAGGCTTGTTATGTGGCAGATAGACAACAATGCAAGATGTCAGAAATTGATTCTGCTGGTAAATTCAAGCTTGGCTTTCCAATGGGAATCTTTGAGTTAGCTGATTTTACGGGAATAGATGTAATTCACAAAGCAACAACTGAAATGCATGCAAGAGATAAAAAAGTCATCAACCCTCATCCAAAAATAGAAGATCTATTCAATGAAAAAAAATTAGGACAAAAATCAGGAGAGGGATTTTACAAATATTCAGATGAGAAATACGAGAGAGTAAATCTTACCGAAGAGCAGGCTGAAAAATGCGATCCCCTACCGCTAGTAGCTAATATTTTGAACAATGCGGCGTGGCTGGTAACTAACAAGGTAAGCGATGTAGAAGAAATAGAAAAGGCAGCAAAGCTGGGTTTGGGCTTAAAAATTCCTCTTTTTGATACCGCAAAAAAATACGGCGCAAAAAACATCAACGATGAGTTAAACAAGTTAGCAGAAAAGTATGGGGAAACCTACAAGCCAGATCCATATATTTTGTCCATGGAATAATTTTTGCTCTAGATTTTGGTTGTGATTAGTTCTAGTATTGTTTGTACTGCTTTTTTTGGATTGTCAACTCCAATAACTTTGACATTGTTACGGTAATCTATGTAACTGTCAATATAGGGTTCTGCTGTTCCGCCAATGTTTTTTATTGCAACCATTGGTTTTTTGTACATGTATGCAGCACACATTTCAGAAAGAGTTCCAGAACCACCACCAATAATTATGACCCCATCAGCAGATAATGCATTTAAGAAATCCCTTGACAAACCCAAGCCACTTGGAATAACAATGTCACAAAATTCGTTTGCAAAAGAGGGATCATTTTGCGGAATTATTCCAACAGTAAGACCTCCAGCTTCTTTTGCACCTTTACTAGCTGCCCTCATCACGCCTCCCAAACCGCCTGTTATTAGAACGCAGTCAGATGATGCTATTTGAGCTCCAGTTTCATATGCAATCTTTTCATGTTCTGGAGTGCAACCAGATTCGTTATGCCCGATGACAAGTATCTGTCTCAATCTAGTCATGTATTGATCCCCATAAAGATATGTCTAATAACTTTCAAAGCGTAAAGGATATTAAATATTCATAATTATTTCTTTCATGGTTAAACGTGCAATGCCAGTTTGTTTTACAAAGGAACAATACAAGATAATCGAAGAATTGGCAAAGAAGAAAGGTATGGTGAATACAAGCCAAGCACTAGAAGATATTTTAAATTCTTAGCTGGTTATTAATTACAATTTTTATTTTAAAATAGATTAAATTGCATGTTATCTTGGGTTTAGGTATTGAAGTTATTCAATAGAAAGCCATCTTTTTGTGCCATATGCAATAAACAGCTAAAACACAAGCACAAACCAAAGAAAGAGTGGGACATACAAGGAGATTTGTGCGGAGATTGTCATTTACGGAAAATGCAAGAATTCTATGAAGGAAGCATGCGACAAAATTGCGTTCATTGCGGCATCAACAAAAAAATTTCTGATCTATGGGAGCCTAGGTGGCAGTGGGACATGGAAGGTTTGTTGTGTAAAACATGTTTTGATAAAAAAGAAGAGGACTTTAAGTATAAAAAAGAGTATTGTTCTCAGTGCGGTACTAAACTTGGATTTATAAGATATAATCCAAAACCAAAATGGATGATGGATGGACAACTATGCAAGAATTGTTGGGATTCTCATAAAGCAAAGATGGGGTAATGCGGTTTTTTAAAAAATTCAAGTGTGGCTTGTGCGATAAAAAATTATCCAGTCATGAACAGTTGATGCAACACCAACAGACTGCACATTACAGCAATACACCTTATGACTGCAAAGAATGTAACATCTTTTTTTCTAGTATGGAGCAGATGCGAACCCATCTACAAAAAAAACATTCATACAAGAAAACTAGATAGATTTTATTGATTTAACTACTGGGGGTCTTATCTTGGTAAAGACCCTAAAACCGCAGATACATTTGATCTCAGGCAATCTTGTTAGTTCAGTATTTGAAACTTTTGTTCCACATCTTAAACAAGAATAAACTACATCAAATTTTTCTTCTTCAGCTGAATCATTAAATTCTTCAGACATGCTTTCTCCTCCTACATCCCATAATTTAAGGCTAGTCTATTTTAGAGACAGTTCAATATAGACATCATCGGGTATTTTTAGTCTCATTAATTGTCTAATTGCTTTGTCATCGGCATTGATATCAATAATTCTTCGATGCATTCTCATCTCCCATTTTTCATAGGTTTCAGTTCCATTTCCACATGGAGATTTTCTAGTTGCAACATGTAATTTTTTTACAGGCAATGGAGTTGGTCCTTTTACTCTAACGCCAGTTTTCTTTCCAATGCCCATTATTTCTCCGCAAACACCTTCTAACTTGTGGAGGCTGGTACTAGTTAGTTTGACTCGGGCAGATTGAGGCATAACTCAACCTACTTTTGTTCATCAGTTATTTCTTTTATGATTCCGGCTGCTACTGTTGCACCCATGTCTCGAAGAGCAAACCGTCCCAATTCAGGAAAGTCTTTGAATGTTTCAATTGCAGTTGGTCTAACTGGTCTAATCTTTACTATTGCAGAATCACCAACTTTGAGGAATTTTGGATTCTCCTCTTCAACTGCACCAGAAGCTGGATTTATCTTTGCTTCAAACTCTGTGACAGTAGCTGCAACTTGAGCTGTATGTGCATGCATTACTGGAGTGTATCCGGGCGCAATAGCAGTTGGATGGTGGATAACAATAATCTGCGCTTTGAATTCTTTAGCTACACGAGGCGGACTGTCAGGAGTACCTAAAACATCTCCTCTCTTGATATCTTTTCTTTCAATACCTCTAAGGTTAAATCCAATATTGTCACCTGCTTCAGCAGATTCCATTTGAGTGTGGTGAGTCTCAATGGACTTGATTTCACCTTTTGCACCAGAGGGCATTACTATTATCTTGTCATTGACTTTCATCTTGCCTGTTTCAATTCTGCCTACTGGAACGGTTCCTACACCAGTAATTGAATAGACATCTTGAATTGGACATCGTAGTGGTTTTCCTACTGGTTTTTCTGGAACTTTGAAGTTGTCAAATGCTTCCTTTAGGGTTGGGCCCTTGTACCAATCCATCTTTTCTGATTTTTTAACTAAATTATCTCCTAACCAACCAGATACTGGAATAAATGGAACCTCATCGACCTTGTAGCCAACAGATTTGCATAATTTCTTTCCTTTTTCTACTACTTCATTAAACGTCTCTTCTTTGTAATCAACTGCATCCATCTTGTTGATGGCTACAATCAATTGGTTTACTCCTAGAGTTTTGAGCAAGAATGCGTGTTCACGAGCTTGACCGCCTGGGGCAATAGCAGTATCTGTTTCTCCTTCTTTAGCTGATAAAACCAAAACAGCGGCATCTGCCTCAGATGCGCCTGTAATCATGTTTTTTACAAAGTCCCTATGACCAGGAGCGTCAATTAGTGTGAAAAAGTATTTGTCAGTCTCAAACTTTTGAAAGGCTAGATCTATTGTAATACCTCTTTCTCTTTCATCTTTGATATTATCCATTACCCAAGCATACTTGAAGGTGTCACCTTTTCCTGTCTTTTCAGACTCTGTAGCATGCTGAGCAATTGTTCTCTCATCAACAACACCCAGATCCATCAAGAAATGACCCATTGTTGTTGACTTTCCATTATCAATATGACCTGTTACAATCAGGTTCATGTGCGACTTATCTGCCATATCCTTCACGTATTAAGAGGGATTTATTACCGTTGCGATTTTTTTGAAAAAAAATGCCATTTTTTCAATTTTTTGGGATCAGGTACTATTTGAAACTACACATAAATCAAAGTGACATTCATGGATCCCATGAAGATCACTGTATCAGTAATTAAAGCTGATGTAGGTGGTGTTGGAGGTCACACATGTCCCAGCGATGGCCTTGTAGAAGCAGTGAGAAGGGTTGTAAAAGATGGTTCAGACATGTTCATTGATAGTTACATAGGTTATTGTGGAGACGATATCCATATCTTAATGACTCATACTAAGGGAGTTGATAACAAAGACATCCATCAACTTGCATGGAATGCCTTTGAAGAAGGCACCAAAGTGGCAAAAGATGAAGGACTTTATGGAGCAGGACAAGACCTGTTAAAAGATTCTTTCTCAGGCAATATCAAAGGAATGGGTCCAGGAGTAGCTGAGATGGAATTTGAGGAAAGACCTAACGAAGCATTTACAGTATTTGCCGCAGATAAAACAGAGCCGGGTGCCTTCAACTATCCATTTTATAGAACTTTTGTAGATGGTCTAAGCAACACTGGCTTGATTGTTAACAAGTCCCTTGCAGAGGGAGTAAGAATCAATGTCATGGATGTAGAAGAAGGCAAGATTGCTGAATTAAATTTGTGGGAAGACAAGCCAACTGTTGAAGCAGCTCTAATGTATCCTGGAAGATATGTCGTTTCTTCAGTTACAACAAAGGATGGAGAGCCAATTGTTTCAGCATCAACAGATAGACTACACAATATCGCAGGCATGTATGTAGGCAAAGACGATCCGATCTGCATTATAAGAACACAAAAGAAATTTCCAGCAACTGAAGAAGTTGGAAGTGTTTTTAACAACCCCCACTATGTAGCAGGAAACACGCGTGGAAGCCACAATATGCCACTAATGCCAGTCAAGATCAACTCTGCTGCAACAATCAATTTCTGTATCCCCATAGTTTCATCAATAGTGTTTAGTATGCATAATGGAAAATTAACTGGACCATTCGATGGATTCTCTACACCCGATTGGGACTACATAAGAGAGATTGCCACAAAGAAGGCATTAGCCATGAGAAGTCAGGGATTTATTCACCCTGCCACACTTGTTCCCTCCGAATTAGAGTATGCGGAAGGATATAGAGCTAGAATGGATGCTCTCAAAGAAAAAATGAGACCTCTTCAAGATTCTAATACCCAAGAGGAACGAAAGGGATCTTACGAAGATCCAGATTAATTTTACTAATAAAAATGGTAACAAGAGTTAAATGAAAATAGGACGAATAGAAAGTATAGTATGGAACTATTCCGAAAATTAGGTTTACTAATTTATTCAATTACAGGAATTGCAGTTATTTCTACATCACATTTTTTGGTTCAATTGTTCAGTCAAACGATACCAGGTGTGTTTTATTCGTTTTTCAGAGGGGCCGGAGAAGCAATTATCTTAGCTGCGGTTTTTGCGTTTGCCATATCGTGGCTCTTAAGAGCAAGACCGCATAGCAGACCCAAAAGCTACTCAATGGTGGTCTTTGATGTATTTGGAAATGAGACAAAAATTGATGGAATCAGAACCGAATTCAAAACACATGACGTAGGATGGAGCTTTATGAAACAGTACAAACAGTTGTATCCTTTGAATAATTTTGCCTTGGTCTCACACACACCAAAATCCACAAAACCTACAATTTTTAGATACATCTAAGCCCATAACAAAAAAGATGTAAACTATCAAGTTATTATTATATTGTATTGCAAGCATACATTTTACTAAAATGTCCCCCAGGGCATGAAAGGGAAATCATAAGCCAGTTAAAGAATATGCCATCAATCGTAGAAGTAAACGGCATTTGGGGCACATATGATGTATTTGCAAAAATTTCTACTCTGGAACCGTCTAGCATCGATGATACAATATCTACTATTAGAAAAATTAAGGAGGTTTCTGAAACATATACAATGCATGTACTTTATGGTCAAGGTGGCTCCATAGATTCAGAGTAAAAAATATGTACATACTAACAAATTCAAACTTTTATTCTTGATGTTAGAAAAAATTAGAATGGAGTTTTCTATTGTAGCACAGTCATTTGATAAAATGGAAAAAACATCAAAAAGACTTGAGCTAATCGATTTGCTTGTTGATTTGTTAAAAAACACACCTCCAGAGGTATTATCAAAAATTGTTTACTTGATTCAAGGTAAGCTTCGTCCAGATTTTGAAGGAATTGAACTTGGCGTAGCTGAAAAACTAGCGTTAAGATCTATATCTAAATCATCTGGCATACCTCTTAAAAAAATAGAAACAGAATATAGAAAAAGCGGTGATCTAGGCGACGCAGCATCAACCATACTTCAACAGAAAGTACAGACAACTTTTGTTGTTGAAGACATAACAGTTGAAAGAGTATATGAGACTCTTTTCAAGATTGCAAAAGCCGAAGGTCAAAGATCTCAAGATATGAAAATGAAGTACATCTCTAGTTTACTAAATGATGCAAACCCAGAAGAGGCAAAATTCATTTTGAAGATATTGTTGGGAACTCTTCGACTTGGAATTGCAGAAAATACAGTTATGGATGCACTAGCCGTTGCTTTTACGGGGAAAAAAGAAAACCGCGGTGTTTTAGAATACGCATACAATGTTTCTAGTGATTTGGGAAAAGTAGCAGAAGCTGTTGCAAAGGATGGATTGGTCGGCGTAAAAAACTTCAAAGTTGCTGTCTTTAATCCTATTAGACCAATGCTTGCAGACCGAGTAAAAAGTGAAGAAGAAGCAATAGAAAAAATGGGAAAAACGTTTGCAGCAGAATACAAATTGGATGGGGAGCGTGTCCAATTACACATCAAAAATGATAAGATTAGTCTTTTTTCAAGAAGTTTAGAAGACATCACAAGCTATTATCCAGACATAGTTGAAAAAGTACCTAAATCGATAAAGTCAGATGAAGTGATTTTAGAAGCAGAAGCTGTTGCAATAAACGAAAACACGGGAGAATTTCTTCCATTTCAGGAATTGATGCATCGAAGGAGAAAATACAAGATCGAAAAAGCGGTTTTAGAGTACCCCATAACTGTGAATTTTTTTGATATAATGTATTATAATGGAAAAAGCTGTCTTGACACAAATTATGAAGAAAGAAGAAAAATCTTAGAAAAATTAGTTACAGAAGACGACTTTACAAAGAATGTACCTATGACAGTTGTAAGCAACGAATCTGAGATTGAGGAATTTCTAGAAAACAGTATCAATGCAGGATGTGAAGGATTGATGCTAAAGTCTCTTGATGGACCATACAAAGCTGGGATGAGGGGAAGTTATTGGCTTAAACTCAAAAGAGAATACCGAAACGAGTTAGGAGACAGCTTAGATCTTGTGGTAATTGGCGCATTTTTTGGAAGAGGTAAAAGAACTGGAAGGTATGGGACTCTTTTACTTGCATCCTATGATGATGAATCAGACACATTCACAAGCCTATGTAAAGTTGGAACTGGATTCACAGATGAATCACTTGATCAACTGTATCAAATTCTTTCTAACAAAGTCACTCTAAAGAAAAATCCTCGAATAGACAGCGAGATGGAAGCAGATGTGTGGTTTGAGCCAGAGCTAGTTATCGAAGTTGTAGCATCAGAAATAACCCTGAGTCCCATTCATAAAGCAGCCATGAATGAGATAAGAAAAAATTCTGGTTTGGCTCTAAGATTTCCAAAATTTACAGGAAAGATAAGGATGGAAAAAGCAGCTGAAGATGCATCGACAAACCAAGAAATAGTTTCGCTGTACCAAGGACAAAAGAAAGTAACACAGGGATCTGGCAGTCATTAAAATTAAAAAAATATTGGTTAGTTACAAAACCGTGCGTCAAACCTTACAAGGATTTAATTAGGCTTTCTAGATTAGGAATTAAGGAATGTATAGCGGCGAGCTTGAAGTACAAGCAAAAAGAAAAGCCATTGCTGTTTTACAAGACGAGATAAACAGAATCCTAAATTCAGCACGTGAACTAGCAACAATACCTGACATGATGATGAAAAAGGACAAGACTGGAATAAAGGCAGCCCTAGAACAAATCGCAAGCATAGAAGAGGAAGTTGAAAATCTTCGAAGAAAGATCACAAGAGAAGTTGCAGATGTTGGCGGATTGATTATGAATAGAGAGAATCTGCTCAATACGGCCTACACGATGGATGAGATTGCAGGATACATTACTGGAATTTCATTCAAGCTCTCAAATGTAAAACCAACTACCCTCAAAAGTTCAAAGTTGGATAAAGAATTGACTGCCTTGATGGAACTAGTTGTTGATGAAGTATACAAACTAAATGAAATAATCAGAAGTTTGAATAACAACACTGCTAATGCTATTGAACTAGCCCAAGAAACACAGACAATAGAAAGAGAGATCGATGTAAAGTACAGAAAAGCTACTTTGAAATTGTTAGGCGAAGTGACTAACACCAAAGAGCTTATGCTGATGAAAGATGTGATTGAGGGAATAGAAGAAATGGCAGACAAATGCCAAAGGGTTTCAGATTCGTTTATCTTGCTGGCTCTAAGCCTATAATCAAATACATTTTCTTTTTTAATTTAATTTCAATAGGTTTGTATTTATTGAAAAGAATCACAAGCAAGCATACATGAAAACTGAATTAATTGAGAATAGACTACTTGTTAAAGACATAAAGAATTCAAGAAAATTATTCAAGGAGGGTTATTATGGAAAACCAATTGGGATTCCAAAACCAAAGCCCGAAGAGATCAATGTCCCACTTGTTCTGGACTTGATAGAAGGTTACTATCTTTTAGAGAACAAAAAGATCTCAATATCAAGATCAAGAAAAAAAGTATCGTTGGATGAAATGAGAGATATTTGTAAAGAAGAGTATCATGACTTTGAAAAAAAATATCAGGTTTACAAAAATTTTAGAGATAAAGGATACATTGTAAATCCTGGAATAAAATTTGGTTGTGATTTTGCAGTATATGAAAAAGGTCCTGGCATAGATCATGCACCATACCTAGTTCAAGTTTACAATAGACAAGACATTCTAACTTCGACCTCAGTTGTTTTGGCAGGACGACTAGCTACAACTGTGCGAAAGCAATTCATTTTGGCAATTCCAAAAGGCAAAAAGAAAGTCGAGTATATTGCACTAGACTGGTGGAAGGCTTAGATTTCTTTTATGTGACCAGCTATTCTGTCATAAATTGAAAATAGTTCTTTTGTTATCCCAAACTCCATGTGGTTTTTCCATTTGTTTCTAATTCTTATTACATCATTGGTTGGCTCCACATAGATATTTGCGTCATTTACTGACTGTTTTGAGATCATTTCATTTAGTTCAGCATCCTCATTTAGTTGTCTAGCCAATCTGCCGCCTTCCCATTTGATATTTGTGACTTTTTTTGATCCAAAGTGACCTTTTGTTGAAAGTTTTGTTTTTGCAATATAATTCACATCAGAAGATTGTGATGTTTTTTTTATGATAAAGTGGGCTTGGAATCGATCTAAGGCACCCCATGGTAATGGATTAGGATCTTGCAATTCTAGTTACCCCTTTTGTATGATTTGAACCAAGTCTATGTTAGTTCCTTTAACTTCCAAGCAGCCCTTATTGGTAACCATTCGTGGTGAATTTGGAAAATATCTGCTATAATAATCACCTTTTTCAATATCTAAACCACCAATCTCTTTTGGTTCAGAATCAACATCAATCTCCTTTAGCATTTCAGAAAATTTTTCAGGCCATGTTTTAAGAACGACAGTTTCAGACTCTGTATCATACATCAAGTATTCTTAAAAATACCCACAAATAAAGATATCAAAATCAAATCAAGCAATCCAAATAAATAATCAAGACGATGGTGTGTTATATGCTCAAATTTCAGGACAAAGTAGCTTTAGTTACTGGAAGCGGAACTGGAATCGGACAAGCAATAGCAAAAAAATTTGTTGAAAATGGAGCTAGCGTTGTAATCCTCGGTAGGAGAAGAGAACCACTTGAAGAAACTGCCAAAATGTTAGAGGGAATTATCTCCAAAGTACAAAGTGGTGCTACTGTCAAAATATTTTCGGGAGTAGATGTGAGTGATGAAAAAAGTGTAAATGAAATGTTTGATTCAATTAGAAATTCAAACATGAAAGTTAATTTTGTTATAAACAATGCAGGAGTATCAGGCCCTGTTACATGCTTTGTAAACGCATCAATGAATGACTTTAAAAGTGCAGTACAAATACATCTTACTGGTACATTCTGGACATCTGTTCAGGCATTAAAGGTAATGGATGAAAATTCAAAGATCATAACAATTTCCACATTCTTTACAGAAGAAAGACCATTAGAACAAAGACCGTATAGGTTTAGAACACCATATACAGCCGCGCAAGGTGCCAAGAATAGACTAGCTGAGGCAATGGGATGGGAATTAGCTGAGAAGAAAATAATTTCCATAGCTACAAACCCAGGTCCTGTTCATTCTGATAGAATTTACAAGACAGTTTATCCTAAAGCAGCTGCAGAGTTTTTACGTGTGTCAGGTTTTGAGGAACTAGCTCCAAAGGATGTAGAAGCTGCAAACAAAGAAATCCTGCTACTGTTAGGAGAGGATGAAAAAACAGTAAATGATGGGATATCTTCTGCGGTAAACAAACTTTCAAAAGAATTGGGCATAGAAGAAAAAAAGCTAGAAAAAACACTCAGAAACTTGATGGAAAAGGTACAAACAATTGCAGAAAAAATCCAAAAAAACACTTCAAAGATGATCACAGATGGCCAATTTCTATCCCAAGAACAAGTTGCAACATCTGTGCTTAATCTTTGCGATGAAGAAATATCAAAGATTCTAAATGGAAAAGTAGTTCCTGGAGACAGAGTATTTTATCCTGTCAAACCACACATCTCAGGTCAATCACCTTCTTCTCACCAACTTAACTTAGCAGACCAAGTTGTTATCTTTACTATAGATGCTACAAATGACAAAGACGCAAAGAGAGCCCAGTTTCTAGCTGAACAAGTTGAAAAAAATAGCGGAAAACCAGTCTGCATCATTTCAAACAAAACATCAAAAGAAATACAGGAGTCCATTAGTAGTAAGTTTCATTCCCATGTAGCTGACCTTGGCAATTCTGATGAAATTGACAGATGGTTTGATGCTGCAAAAAACATGGGCAAAATAAGTTCGCTTGTACATATTACAGGGGACATTCCGTCTGTTTCAAATCTGACAGAGCTTTCAAGATCTGAGTGGGACCAGCTAGTTGACAAATTCATAAACAATCCTGCAAATATCATTCAACGCGTCTTAGAACAATTTGTTTCAGGAGGGTCAAATGATCCAAGATTGTTCAATGACGCAAGCGGATTGATTACTATAATTGGGCCAGATTTGCCTGTTGGAAGAAAGATTCCTGGAAGCGAAAGGGCAAAAGTAGACGTGTTCAGAGGTGCCCTAAGACCATTTATTGCCACACTGAATCAAGAGCTTAGCGATGTCTTAAAATCAAAGATTAGAGCATTTTTAATCCTTCCTGGGTCAGTAGATGGAAATGACCCAAAAGATGAAAACATCTTTAGGGCATTCAACTATTTTCTAACAGAGAATTCACTTTCATCATCAGAAGTGGTTTTCTGCGTTGATGAAACTAGGTAAAAATTGAAAAATTTTTCAGAGTTAAATGTTGGAGAAAGTTCTTTTCAACCTGTAGTATCTCACAAAAGGAGCTAAAAGATTATCTTGATTTTTCTAGAGTAAAAAATGCATTTTTAGAAGACTCTGATAACAAACAACAAATCATTTTAGGTCGTGCCATTCTTGCAAGAATGGAAGGAGAGTTTACACGATTAAATCAGATATATGGCAACCATCTGATTTTCATTGGAACTGACGGAGACAAGGATTGGATAATAGAAATACACGCTTTCTAAAATCATTGTTCACAGATGAAAAACTAGAGATCAAATTTTCAATATCAGATAAAAAAGACGTCAATGAAGAATATGGACGGATTGCGGTTAATTTTGAGGGTAGAAAGGACTCTGAAATTGTAGTTATTTCTAAGAAAAATTTGTATCAGATTAAAAAAGAACCTAAAAAGTAATCATGTTTTCTATTGCGTCAATGAACAGCTTAATTGCAGCTATCATAATAACAACTGATACCAGAATCTGAAGATATCTTTCTTTGATATCAAGTGATAGTCTTGCACCAACAAGTCCACCTCCAAATGCACCTAGTGCAAGAAATGTTGCTTGAAGATAATCAGGGTGTCCTAGAAAAGAATGTGTCAAGAGACCTGAAAAAGATGCAAATAGCAGAATAAATTGAGAGGTTGGTGCTGCATGTTTCATCATCATACCCATAGTTACAACCATCAAAGGAACAAAAATTATGCCTCCACCTATTCCAAAAAAGCTTGAGATTATTCCAGCAAAGAAACTTGCTCCAGTAGCTAGTATCCATACCTGTTTCGAATTGGTTTTTTTTGTGTGTAATTTTCGTTTAAGAAAAATGTAAATGCTTGAACTCAAAAGGATCAAACCAAACAAAATTTTGAATAGGTTGGGGGTTACATCACTTGAAAAATATGCTCCTAGTATAGTTCCAGGAACTGANNTACGATTCTTTTTTGTCTTGAGTACGATATTGTAGAGGCTATTGCATTACTAAATGCTGCAAACAGACTGTTACTTGCAGCTATGGTAGGAGGAAATCCTGCAAATGTGAGTACTGGAACTACAATAATACCCCCTCCAAGTCCGATCATAGAGCCTAAAATGCCGGCTGCAAAACCCAATGGTATTAACCATAACGCATCTATCATTCCTATCAGTAACCTAAATCAGTCTATATTACCTGTTTGATTTATTCGCTAAGAAAAATTTTCCACAAGTAACCATCTTTGTTTGTGGTCAATTCCATTTGAAGGGTGTTACCATCCAAGGAAAGAATTTTTGATTTTGAATTAGGAGTACTGCCTGATGTGTGAAAATCTCGCATTGCATCGATCCATGAATCTATTGAGTCAAAGCCATCAGGCTTTTGTTCTGCCCAACAATCACAAATTACATCAATTACCATAGTATCAAAAACAATCTTTACAGAATCTAAACTAGACATAAAAGGATCTACTTGGACCAAACCTATTACAAGCATGGGCGAAGATGGTTTTCCAATCAAATGTATATTGCCCATGAATTCTTTTGATTCGTTTTTCAGTTCAGTTGATGTACAATACTTGATTATACTCTGTTTTTGTTGGTCATCAAAAAATGAACAATATTTGGAAATTGCAGCATCTTTTGAGAAGGTAATGGGAGTAGACATTGAGATATTTCTCTTTTCTAAGGATTTTTGCAGTTTAGAGTTAATTTCTTTATATGTGTTATCAAATGATTGAATTTTTCTTTCTTCTTGTGGAACTAGAAGAAAAATCACACTAATAGTTATAGCCAATGCGATCACAGGTAATATGAGTAATTTGTTGTTCACAATGTAGACTCCTTTAGAAATACAAGATAAGGTTTTGCAACTAGACAGAAATTATCTCTAATTTTGAATCTGTGGTAATGTTAAATCTTTCAACAAAGCCTGCAGTAACTTCTAAAATATATTTTGCTTCTTGAGAACCGGTACCAGTACATGTCATAGTTTCAACTGCGGTTTTACAAGGTTGTACATTTTTTTCTATATGGACTACATCACCATTACTATCAAACCAAATTATATCTAATGGAAACTGCATGTTAAGCATCCACATAGAATGTTCTCCTGGTTGCTCAAAAATGAAAAACATTCCTTCATCAAAAGGAAGTTGATCTTGAAACATCAATCCTCTAACACGTCTAGGTTCTGTATCTGCTATTTGTACCTCAAGAATAATTCCATCTACTTTAATAGTGCCTCTAGGAAATTCTACTGACTCTAATTTGCTTTCACTAGGTATAGACAAGATTCCTACGATCCCTATGATAAATGCGGCAATTGAGATTGGAATCAAAACTTGGGTTCTAGTTGCCACAGATTGAAATTATTACATCCGTTTAAAAACTGCTTGTTTCACACCATCTCATTGGAGCATTGGATAGTTATTGAAAGCATTCCTCTAGAAAATAGATTTTTTAAAATCATGTAATGAAGTCAGAGAACGCTTTGTATGCTCACCAATGTCCTTTATTGTTGCCCCATTGTATTTTTTATCAAGGAACCTCCCTGCAAGTATCATAGGACCTCCTGCTGCAATCGTGGCCCCAGTTGGTTCTGGTATCCACAACAAAATAAAGCCAATTTTTTGAAGTTTCTTACCTGGCGCAGGGGCCCTATTAAGAGAACCAATACTTTCTGCGGTATTTTTGTCATCAATTTTTGCCAAGTCTGTATACAAACTAGTCCGTCGTTTAAGGGAGCTACGATATAGCTTTATCTTGTTTAGCCTTTTTTTTAAAGGATCATTCATACCTTGTTCCTGTATTTAGTAAAAAATAAATAAAAAATAAAGATCAAGTTGCGTTACTTTATGGTCAATAATCAGTTACATCTCAAAGATTATAATTCCCCTAAATTACTAAAGGTGGAAACTAGTTTCGTATTACTACTCTAATGTCATCTTGAGAGAAAGCTAGTTTCATTAACTTCTTTGCAGCATCTGAGCGCCTTGGGATTTTTATTTTGCCTTTCTTTGCTACCCTAAAAGAAGATATTAGTGTGTCCTTTACGAATACTTCTGCATACAGGCCCGTGTATTCTCTGTTTACAGTCAAAAGTAAAGCAGTTTTAGTTTCTGAAAAGGAAAATTGTATTTCACCGCTGCTGGAAGATGTTTCAGAATTATCTTTTTCTACGACATCTATGTGAACTTTTAATCTCTTCTCCAGATCATTAATGGTAGAGCCGCCGCGTCCTATTATTGATGGAATATACTGTCTTTGAACAGCAACCTTTACGTTATGTTCAGAAATAATTTCCACATCAGCTTTTGGATCAAATCTCCTAAAAGTTTCCTGAATTTTTTCTTCTGCAAGACCTTCGATGCCGCTTTTAGCCTTTTTTTTTTGAACTGGAACAATTACGTTCTCTTCTCCAAATGTATAGATTTCATGTTCAAGATCACTAGTGGCAAAGTTCTTTACCTCAATTACTGGTCTTGCCAAATCTTGTTCCATCATGCCTGATGGCACCTTGACCTTTAATTCCAACTCGTATACTTTTTCAATTCTGCCATCCTTAACAAACACCACAGTATCCAGCACGTTTGGTATAATGCCCAGTTCAATCTTTCCTATAAACCGCTGGATAGCATCAAGAGGAGAGTTGGCATGTACCACACCCACCATGCCAACTCCGGTTAATCTTAAATCGGAAAATGTTCCAAAATCTTCTCTGCGTCTTACCTCATCAAAAATGGTATAATCTGGTCTAACTAAAAGTAAAATGTCTGCAGAATTTTCAAAACTTCCATCCAGCTTTGTATATTGGGTTATCCCAGGATCGACTTGTAAATCCCTTGGAGATTCAAACGTCTTTACAATTTTTCCTTTTTGATGATAAAAATTGGCCAGTCCAGAAGCAAGAGTGCTTTTGCCTGATCCTGGAGGTCCTGATATT
>JABAHS010095085.1_pt1 | contig 20955 bp, 21 predicted proteins | sample 7062111 | NCBI WGS metagenome assembly JABAHS01 (sample SAMN14534600, study PRJNA622989) | marine sediment metagenome | biome: marine biome [ENVO:00000428]; feature: marine pelagic biome [ENVO:01000023]; material: deep marine sediment [ENVO:00002113]; isolation source: pool of 4 deep marine... | reverse complement strand
GGCAGGCATAGATTGGTGCGGGTCAGCGCCAGGTGAGGGATGAAGGGAAGGCGTGAGGGGCGCGCACCCCGGCACACTTCCATGCAACCGCTAAACTCTGAAGCCACGAGCATGCACCGTCCCGCTCTCGCGCGCCTCTACAGGCCGCGCAACTTCTCGGAAATCGTCGGGCAGGATCACGTCTCCGCCACGCTGCGGACCGCGGTCGAGCGGGGTCGCGTCGCACACGCCTATCTGTTCTGCGGGCCCCGCGGGATCGGCAAGACGACGGCCGCCCGCGTCCTGGCGATGGCACTCAACTGCGAGAACCGGGGTGACGGCGAACCGTGCGGCGCCTGCGAGAGTTGCGAGCGGATCTGGTCGGGCCGCACGTCGCTGGACGTGGTCGAGATCGACGCGGCGTCGAACCGGGGCGTGGACGACGCCCGGGACCTGCGCGAGCGGGCCATGTACGCGCCGTCCGAGGAGTCGCGCTACAAGGTCTACATCATCGACGAAGCCCACATGCTCACCCGCGAGGCGTGGAACGCGTTCCTCAAGATACTCGAGGAGCCGCCGCCGCGGGTCATCTTCGTGCTCGCCACCACGGAGCCGGGCAAGATCTTCCAGGCGGCGCCGCCCATCCTCTCGCGCTGCCAGCGGTTCGACTTCCACCGCATATCGACCGAGGCGATCCGCGAGCGCCTCGATCAAGTCCTCGACGCGGAGGGCGTCGAGGCCGAGGACGCGGCCTTGCTGCCCATCGCCCGCAAGGCCGACGGTGCCCTGCGCGACGCCCTCTCGGCCCTGGACCAGGTGCTGGCCTTCAGCGGCGACAAAGTCACGGCGTCCGATGTCCGGCAGGTGCTCGGCCTGATCGAAGAGGACCTCTACTTCGAGCTCTTCGAGTTGCTGGCCGAGAAGCGGGCCGCCGATGTCTTCGGCTACGTGGAACGGCTGATCGATGGGGGCTACGACCTGGAGGAGTTCTACAAGGGGGTGGGTGAAGCGCTTCGCCTGCTCCTCCGTGCCCGGCTCGAGGGCGCGGGGTCGCTGCGCTTTCTCTCCGACGAGCTCGCCGCTCGCTACGTCGAGGCCGCCGACCGCTTCGCCGCGGGTGACCTGATGCGGATGCTCTCGGGCCTCGCCGAGCTCGACACCGACGGCCGCTTCCGCAAGAGCGAGCAGCAGCGGATCCTCATCGAGGTGCTGCTGCTCAAGTTCGCCATGCTCGACCGCACCGTGGAGCTGGAAGAGCTCCTCGCCGCCGTGCGGGGCTCGCCGGGGAGCGGCGCCGGGAGAGGGGGCGGCGCCGGCGGCCGCGGCGCCCGGGGAATGTCGTCGGACGCCGACCCCGGACACCGGTCGTCGGGTTCGAAATCGTCCCGCGGCTCGGCGAATCCGGCGCCGGATCCCGGCCCCGGCGGTCCCGCCGACGCCGGACCGCCGGTCGGGACCGCCGCGCCCGCCGAGGCGCCGCCGGCCCGCCCTGGAGGGCCGCTGGAGGCCGCCCGCACCGCCTGGCTCGAGATGATCGCCGCTGGCAAGATCCTGCGGCCGGGGCAAGGGATCGCGCTCCGCGCCGCCCAGATCATCGCCCTGCTCCCCGACGGCGAGCTCCGGGTCTCGTGCCCCCAGGGGACGCCCGCCGCCGAGGTGCTGGAGGACAAGGTGAACCGCCGGCGCATCGAGGAGGAACTTTCCCGGCGCCTGGGGCGTCCCATACGGGTAAGCCGCGCCGGTTCGTCGGAATCGCTCCCTCCGAGGGTAAGTCAGGATACAGCTCGTGGCCAGAAACTGGCCCGGCTGGTGGAGGAGGACCAGGGGCTGCAAGATCTGGTGGACCGGCTCGATCTGGAGCTGATCGACTGAGAGGAGGGCCAGGCGGCGTGGGCCGATGCCCGCAAGGGCTTGACCTTGCGTGCGTTTGGGCGATCAGTAAACTTCAACCGTGACGATACGTAAGTGGGAGCCCGCGGAATGAACAATCTCCACCAGTTGTTCCAACTGGTCCAGCAGGGTCAGGCGAAGCTGACCGAGATCCAGACGCAGCTGGCCAGTCGGACGGTCACGGCCAGCAGCGGCGGTGGCCTGGTGAAGGTGGTAGCGGACGGTCAGGGTCGGGTGCGCGAGGTGAAGATCGATCCCTCGCTGGTCGACCCGAACGACATCGAGATGCTGGAGGACCTGGTGCAGGCGGCGGTGTCCGAGGCACAGGCCCGAGCCCGCCAGCTTTACGAAGAGGAGATGAGCCGGATGGCTGGCGGCGCCAACTTGTTCAATCTCGGCAATCTCTTCGGAGGTTCGTAGGACGCTGGCATGTCGGTGATCGACGATCTCGCCAGTGAGTTCACGCGCCTCCCTGGTATCGGTCGGAAGACCGCGTATCGGCTCACCCACTATTTGCTCAAGATCCCGCCAGAGGAGGCCTGCCGATTAGCGCGAGCCATCGAGGCGATGGCGGAGCGGGTGAGGCGTTGCTCGATCTGCAATAATCTGAGCGAGTCCGATCCCTGCGAGTTCTGCACGAACCCGACCCGGGACCGGACGGTGATCTGCGTGGTCGAGGAGGCGTCGGACATTGCGGCGATCGACGGATCCGGCGGATATCGCGGCCTTTACCACGTTCTGGGAGGTTGCCTGTCGCCGCTGGACGGGATCGGCCCCGAGGAGCTGAACGTCGACTCGCTGCTGGCGCGGCTGAACGGTGAAGTGCGGGAGGTGATCATCGCGACCAACCCGAGCGTCGAGGGTGAAGCGACGGCCACCTATCTGCACCGGGCCATCGGGTCGCGTGGGGTGCAGGTGACCCGGCTGGCGCGAGGCCTGCCCGTGGGCGGCGACCTCGAGTACGCGGACGGAGTGACGATCGCCCAGGCATTGTCCGGGCGACGCGGAATGTAGGCGATAGACGACGATGGATTGGGATAAAGTTACGCTGCGGTGGATACGGACGGCCGGGATCGCCCTGGCGGGCGCCGCGGCGGTCAGCGCGCTGGGCGTGCTGTTCGTACGCGACCAGATGCACCGCCACCGACACAATCTGTTCAGCCCGCGGCCGCTGCGAAGGCTGGCGGCGCTGAGCTATATCGGCAAGCACCCGGACATCGAGAACGCGCACCTGCTGCGGGATTACATCGGCTGGGAGAAGGAGCCGAAGCTGCGCAAGCGGGCCGCCGCGATCCTCGAGCGGATGGAACGTTCACTGACGGCCGGCGCCGCCGAACCCAGCGGCGTCTAGGCGAACGGGAAGCGAGCGGATGGTGCCAGGCGGAGCACCCAGCTGGTCTTTCGGACCCAGCGATTCGCGGAAGATCGAGGAGATCCTCTCGACCCTTCTGTACGAGTCGAATGCGCGTTGCGCGTTGCTGGTGGACCGTACCGGCCAGCTGGTGACCACCGTGGGCGAGCAGCCGAACTTCGATTCGGCGGCGTTCGCCAGCCTGACCGCCGCCGACTTCTCGGCCAACGACCAGCTGGCGTCGTTGATCGGGGAAGAGGAGTTCAGCTCGCTGTTCCACCAGGGGACCACCGAGTCGATGTACCTGGCCGATATCGGCAAGCGCTTGATTCTGGTGGTCCTGTTCAACAAGCAAACCACTCTGGGTCTGGTCCGCATCAAGATCAAGGATGCCGTCAGAGGCTTGACGGAAGCCTTCGAGGAGGTGTTCGGACGGACCGAATCGGGCAAGGAGTCCCCGGCGCTGGAGCGGGGCTTCGTGGATGACGCTGAGGATGAAATTGACCGACTGTTCCGGGAATAGGGGATCTCGACCATGTCGATGATCAACTACGCGTCCCGGGAGATCAACTGCAAGATCGTCTACTACGGACCCGGGCTCGGCGGCAAGACGACGAACCTGGAGTACATTTACAACAAGGTGGCACCGTCCACCCGTGGCAAGCTCATCAGCCTGGCCACCGAGACCGAGCGCACGCTGTTCTTCGACTTCCTGCCGGTCGACCTGGGCACGATCCGCGGCTTCAAGACCCGATTCCACCTCTACACGGTGCCCGGGCAGGTGTACTACAACGCGAGCCGCAAGCTGATCCTCAAGGGCGTCGACGGGGTGGTGTTCGTCGCCGACAGCCAGGTCGAGCGGCTGGACGCGAACATCGAGGCCATGCACAACCTCTACGAGAACCTGGCCGAGTACGGATACGACCTGCGACAGATCCCGTTCGTCATCCAGTACAACAAGCGCGACCTGCCCAACGTTTCGCCGGTGGACGAGCTCGATCGTCACCTCAACCCTGACAGGGTGCCCGCTTACGAAGGTGTGGCGACCAAGGGCGTCGGCGTGTTCGATACCCTCAAAGCCGTTGCCAAGCTGGTGATCAAGTCGCTCGGGTGATCGGGGGGAACCGCTTCCCGTGAACCTACCCAACATCATTACCGTCGTCCGCGTCCTCGCGACGCCTGTCGTCTTCCTGCTGATCCTGGGGGGCGGCTTCGGCTCGCTGCTGGCCGCGTTCATCATCTTCGTCGCGGCGGGCGCCTCGGATGTTTGGGATGGATACTTGGCCCGCACCCGCGGCCAGATCACCGACTTCGGCAAGCTCGCCGACCCCATCGCCGACAAGCTCCTCCTCGTCGCCACGTTCATACCCTTCTACGTCCTCTCGCTCCGCGAGGGTGGCGCCACCCCGCTGGATGTCGTGCCTTACTGGCACGTGCTGCCACTCTGGGTCCTGCTGGTGGTGTTGGGCCGGGAGCTGGCGATCACCGTTTTTCGCGGGTTCGCGAAGCAGCGCGGCGTGGTGATCGCCGCCGGCAAGGCGGGCAAGTATAAGGCGTTGTTCCAGAGCCTGTTCATCGGCGGCGAGATCCTCTGGCTGGCCCTCCGCTCGCGTGCCCTCGAGCGCGGTTGGGACAGCCCGTTCTGGTCGTTCTGGCAGGTCCTGCACGGGATGTGGGTGATGCTGACGCTGGCGATCGCGGTCGTGCTGACGGTCTACTCTCTGGCGGTGTACATCTGGCGCTACCGCAACCTGGTGCACCGCGGCCTCACATGACGCGGGACCGCACGGCCGTCGAGCTGATCGCGATCGGTGACGAACTGCTGAGCGGTGCCACGATCGATACGAACGCGGCCTACATCGCGCTCGAGCTGGAGGCGATCGGCCTGCGTGTAACGCGCAAGAGCACGGTGGCGGATGCGGAGGACGCGATCGCCGACGCGCTGCGGTCGGCGCTGGAGCGAACCGGGACGGTCATCACGACGGGCGGCCTGGGGCCGACCCGCGACGACGTGACCCGGTCGGCTGTTGCCCGGGTGTTCGGGCGGCCGCTGGAGTTCCGGCAGGAGCTGTGGGAGGCGCTGCAGCGGCGCTGGGCGCGCCGAGGCCCCATCCCGGAGACGAACCGGGTCCAGGCGGAAGTGCCGGCGGGCGGTACGGTCTTCCCGAACCCACGGGGCACGGCGCCCGGGATCGCGGTGGCCGACGCGAAGCTCGGCCTTTGCATCCTGCTCCCCGGGCCACCCGACGAGCTCCGGGCCCTGGTGAGGGAGGCGGTAGTGCCGTACCTGGCCGAGCGTGCCGACGCGTCGGTCCGGCGTCCGTTCCGTCGCTACCTGCGCACCGCGGGCATCGCCGAGTCGGCGATCGCCCAGCGCGTGGGGTCGGCGCTCGACGACCTGCCGGTCGATGTGGCGTTCTTGCCCGAGATCGACGGGAACGACCTGCGGTTGACCGCCTGGGGATCGGACGAGTCGGAGGTCGCGGGCGCCCTCGACCGGGCGGTCGAGCGGTTGCGGGAGATCCTGGGCGCGCACATCTACGTCGAGGGTACGGCGGAGCTGGCGGAGGTGGTCGGGGCCATGTTGCGCGAACGCGGCCTGAAGCTGGCGGTGGCGGAGAGCTGCACGGCCGGTCTCATCGCCAAGCGGCTCACCGACCCGCCGGGCGCGTCGGACTACTTCTGGGGCGGTTTCGTGGTCTACGACGACCGGGCGAAGATCGAGTTGCTGGGCGTCGACGAAGCGACGCTGCAACTTCACGGCGCCGTGTCGGAGCCGGTGGTTCGGCAGATGGCGGAGGGGGCCCGATCACGCTCGGGAGCCGAGGCCGCCGTCGCCGTCACCGGCATCGCCGGCCCGGCCGGGGGCTCGGCGGAGAAGCCCGTTGGCACGGTGTGGCTGGCCGTGGCCGTCGGTGACGAGGTCGCCGCTCGCGGCGTTCACATCCCCGGGGCGCGGGACGCGGTGCGGGCGCGGGCGGCGCAGGGCGCGCTGGATCTGCTGCGGCGGGTCTTGTTGCGGGGAGAGGGAAGCCGTGGGGTGGAGGGAATGATCAATGATCATTGAGCAATGAAACTTCACCTTGAAAATTAACGGTTCAAGATTGGACATTCCTCTTTTCCACCATCGCCAGGGCACCCTATGAAAGGCGCCCACGCCTATTTTTCTGGCTCCGCCGGCGTCCGTCTCCACTACCGCTGCTGGGACGTCCCGAGCCCCAGGGCCGTCACCATGATCGCCCACGGGCTGGGCGAACATTCGGGGCGCTACGAGGAGCTGGCCCAGGACCTGACCCGGGCGGGCATCAGCGCTTACGCCCTCGATCACCGGGGGCACGGCCGTTCCGACGGCCGGCGCGGCCACGTCCGCCGGTTCAGCCACTACATACACGACTTCGAGAAATTCCGCCGTCGCGTCGTCGGCTCGGTCGGGTCTGCCGTCCCTCTCATCGTCCTCGGACACTCGCTGGGTGGCCTCATCGTGGCTCGCTACCTGCAGGAGTTCCCCGCGGTCCCGGTGCGAGGGGCGATCCTGTCGGCGCCCGCCCTGGGTTTCGCCCTCGACGTGCCGCGCTGGAAGGCTCAGATGGCCAGGGTCCTCTACTACGCCGTTCCCGCCCTGCCGATGAGCACCGGCATCGATCCCGAGGCCCTGACCCACGACCGACAGGTGGTCGAGGCGTACGAACGCGATCCACTCGTCCACGATCGCATCACGCCGCGCCTCTACGGCGAGCTGGAGACGGAGATCGAGACCGTGTTCGAACGGGCTGGTCGACTTACGTTGCCGATCCTGGTGCTGGTCCCCAGCGATGACCGAATCGCCAGAGCCGACAGGATGCAGAGCTTCGCCTCCCGCATCGGCGATCGCCGCCGCGTCAAGGTGGAGACCTTCCCCGGCTTCTATCACGAGGTCCTGAACGAGATCGGCCGCGCCAGCGTGGTGGCCGACCTGCTGGGCTGGATCGAGCGCCGTATCGAAACCGGTGTGAGCGCCGGCGGGGGCGGCGGCGGCCTGGCACGGTAGCTGCAACTTTATAACCATTTGCAGCCGTTTTGGCACCGACCGGGCCGGCCCTGTCCGCAGGGCTTGACGGCCGGCGGGGTGAAGATGAGTCTCAGAACGGTCAACGTATACCGAAACGAACAGGCATATGGTCGCACGAAAAAAGAAGAAGACGACGGACAGGTCCGAAGACACCACACCTGCCGATATGGCCGACAGCGGCGCGACGGAGGGTCCGAACCCCGAGGCGGCGGCGGCCGAGGGACCGGAGGACGATGTTTCGACCCAGGACGAGCCGACGACGGAGGAGGTCATCGCGGCGCTGACCGATGAGGTGCGGGAGCTGGAGGACCGGCACCTGCGGCTGGTGGCGGAGTTCGACAACTACCGCAAGCGGACCGCGCGGGAGCGGGAGTTGCAGACCGAACGTGCCCAGGCGGACCTGGTCAAAGAGCTGCTGGAGTCGCTGGACGACCTGTCCCGCGTGTCGCAGATGAGCTCGAAGGAGCACGAGGCGGGCGCGATCGTCGAGGGCGTGCAGCTGGTCGAGGACAAGTTGCGCCGGGTGCTGCGCACTTTCGGTTTGCAGCCGATCGAGGCGGAGGGCCGGCCGTTCAACCCCGAGTTGCACGAGGCGCTGGTCACCGTGGCGACGGATGATCCGGAAGAGGACGACACGGTCTCCCAGGAGATCGCCCGGGGCTATCTGTTCAAAGACGCCCTGCTGCGGCCGGCGCTGGTGGAGGTGAAGAAGTACCGGCCAGGGGAAGCTGAGAGCGAGAAGTGATGGCGGGCGCGACGACCAAGGACTACTACCAGATCCTCGGGGTCTCCGAAAGCGCCGACAAGCCGGAGATCAAGAAGGCGTATCGGAAGCTGGCCAAGCAATATCACCCGGACGCCAACCCCGACGACCCCAGGGCGGCCGAAAGGTTCAAGGAAATCTCCGAGGCCTACCACGTCCTCTCGGACGACGAGAAGCGGCAGAAGTACGACCGCATGCGCAAGTTCTCGCCGTTCGATGACTTCGCCGGGACCGCCGGCGGTCCCCGAGGCGGCGGCGCCCGCGGACGCGGCTTCTCGTTCGACGACCTGGGGGGCCTGGGCGACATCTTCAGCTCGATCTTCGACTTCGGCCGCGGCCGCGGCAAGCGCCAGACCGCGGTCCGCGGACGCGACGTCGAGTACACCGTCGAGGTCCCTTTCCGCACCGCGGCCCGGGGCGGCCAGATCACCGTCAACGTGCCGGTCACCGAAGAGTGCGCCACCTGCGACGGCAGCGGTGCCCGGCCCGGGACCACCACCACCCGCTGTCCCGAGTGCAACGGCAGCGGCCACGTCAGCCTGGGGCAGGGCGACTTCGCCATCAGTCGACCGTGTCCCGCCTGCTTCGGCCGCGGCGAGATCGCCACCGATCCGTGCCCCAGCTGCGGCGGCACCGGCCAGGTGACCAGCCAGCGGCGCGTCAACCTGCGGGTCCCGGCCGGCGTCGAGACCGGGTCGCGAGTCCGCATGTCGGGGATGGGCGAGCGGGGCCCGGGCGGAGGGGCGCCGGGCGACCTGATCGTGAAGTTCGAGGTGAAGAAGGACCACTTCTTCCGGCGTCGCGGCCTCGACATCTACTGCACGGTGCCGATCAACATCGCGCAGGCCACGCTGGGCTCGAAACTCCGGGTCCGCACCGTGGACGGCAAGCGGGTGATGCTGCGGATCCCACCCGGTACCAGCAGCGGCACCAAGTTCCGCATCCCGAAGATGGGGATCGAGAAGGACGGCCGGATGGGCGATCAGTACGTGGAGATCAAGATCACCGTGCCCGAGAAGCTGGACGAGAAGGGGAAGGAGCTGATCAAGGAGTTCGCGAAAGAGGAGGGGATCAAGTACTGACGGTGTGCGGTGTGCGGTGATTCGGTGTGCGGTAACTGATGATTACGATCACGATAAGGAGCACGAGCACGAGCACGAGCAGGAGCATGACCTCCCCCCACCACCCACCACCCACTACCCACTACCCACTACCTAATCCTCCCGCCTCCCAGCAGCACGTCACCGTCATACACCGCCGCCGACTGGCCCGGCGTGACCGCCCGATGCGGGTCGTAGAGCCGGACCGTGACGCGGTCGGCGCTTAGCTCCTCGATCCGGCCCGGCACCTCGCTGCCGCGGTGCCGGATCTGCACGCCCACCTCGCGGCCCTCTTCCGGCGGCCCGCTCAGCCAGTTCGTGCCGGCTACCGTGACCCGCCGGGAATCGAGGGCGTCGGCCGGGCCGATCACGACGGTCCGGTCCTCCGGCTCGATCCGGACCACGTACATCGGCTCTTCGAAGCCGCCGGGCAGTCCCTTCCGCTGGCCGATCGTGAAGCGGCAGTAGCCGTCGTGCTCGCCGACCGCGGCGCCGTCGGTCGTGATCATCGGTCCGGGCTGGAAGGCGGCGTGCCCGTCCTCGAGCCGTGTGGCCAGGAAACCGGCGTAGTCGCCGTCGGGGACGAAGCAGATGTCGAAGCTCTCCGGCTTCTCGGCCGTGACCAGGCCGAGGGCCCGGGCCCGCCCGCGCACCTCCGGCTTCGACAGCTCGCCCACCGGCAGCTCGAGCCGCTCGAGGGCCTCGGGGTCGAGCCCCCAGAGGAAATAGGTCTGATCCTTGGTGCGGTCGACGGCACGGCACAGCCGGGACGTGCCGTTCTCTCGAACGACCCGGGCGTAGTGGCCGGTGGCGATCCGGTCGCAGCCGAGCATGCGGGCCCGGCGCAGCAGGTCACGGAACTTGGTGTGCGAGTTGCACAGGACGCACGGGTTCGGTGTACGGCCGCGAGCGTACTCGGCGACGAAATCGTCGATCACGTCGCGGGTGAACTCCTCCTCCAGGTCGAAGACGTGATGCGAGATGCCGAGCCGCTGGGCCACCGCCCGGGCGTCGGCGATCCCCTCCAGCCCGCAGCAGCTCTTCGACGTGCCGGGGGTCGTGCCGTAGCAGAAGGTCTTAATGGTGGCGCCCACCGCCTGATCGCCGCGTTCGGCGATCAGTGCGGCGGCCACCGACGAATCGACCCCTCCACTCATCGCGACTAAGGTCCTGCTGCCTATGCGGATCTCCTTCCCAGTAGGAGTACGAGTACGATCACGAGTACGATAAGCGGTAGGAGTACGAGTATGACGATCGCCTGCCACTCGTACTCCTACTCGTACTGGTGATCGTACTCGTACTCGTCATGCAAAAGCCCGGACCCGCTCCACGATCTTGGGAAACCGCTCCAGGACGTACTCGATATCCGACTCGTTGGTTCCCCAACCCAGACTCATCCGGATCGTGTTCCGCGCCAGATCCCCCTCGCGCCCCATCGCCCGCATCACGTGGGACGGCTCGACGCTGCCGGTCGTGCAGGCGGACCCGGACGAGACCCGGATCCCCTCCAGGTCGAGAGAGGTGAGCAGCCCCTCGATGTCCACGCCGGGCAGCGAGACGTTGAGCACGTTCGGCAACCGTTCCGGCGCGTCGCCCCCGTTGACGACGAGGTCCGGAACCGCCGAGACGAGCGTGGACTCGAGCCGGTCGCGCAAACCTGCCAGCCGTCGCGCCTCGCGCTCCTGCTCTTCGGCGGCTATTCTGGCCGCCGCGACGAGCCCGACGATTCCCGCCACGTCGTGGGTGCCAGAGCGCAGGCCGCTCTCCTGGCCACCGCCGTAGACCAGCGGCTCGAGCTCGACCTCGCCGTCGATCAGCAGGGCCCCGACCCCCTTGGGGCCCGCCAGCTTGTGCGCCGACACCGCCACTAGCGAGACGCCGAGCTTCCGCGGCGCGAGCGGCAGCTTTCCGAACGCCTGGACCGCGTCGGAGTGGATGACCGCGCCCCGCTCGGCGCAGAGCGCGGCGATCCCTTCGATCGGCTGTACGACGCCGGTCTCGTTGTTCGCCCACATGACCGAGACCAGCGTGGGCCGAGGGTCCGTCGGCAGCCGCGCTGCCAGCGCGTCCAGGTCGAGAACACCCCGGGCGTCGACCGGCGCCTCCCGCACATCGTAGCCGCCGGCCGCCAGCGCCTTCGTCGCCGCCACCACCGCCTTGTGCTCGATGCTCGAGCGGACCACGCAGCCGTCGGGGTGGGCCCGGGCGAAGCCGAGCACGGCCAGGTTGTCCGCCTCGCTCCCCGACCCGGTGAAGACCAGGCGCGCGTTCTCGGCGCCGAAGATCGAGATCAGCTGCCGCCGCGAATCCTCCACCGCCGACCGGGCATCCCGGCCGTGGCCGTGGATGCTCGACGGATTGCCGAAACGATCCTCCAGGTACGGGCGCATCGCCTCACGGACCTCCGGGCGCAGCGGGGTCGTCGCGGAATAGTCGAGGTAGACCGGCCCGGGCACGGCGCTGGACATCATCGTCAGAAGGTGCCGACCCGCAGCCCGACCACATCGTCCACCCCCACGGTCTCGCGGGTATGGAACGGCTCGCCGTAGGCCGCGCGGATAAGCGACCCGTAATGCGCGTCCTGGACGCGCACCAGGTCGTACAGCGGGATCTCGGCCGGGAACAGCTCGCCCATCGCTTTGACGTCGTCGAACTGGGACGCGTAGGCGCGGACCGCCTCCAGCTTGCGCTCGAACGCTTCGCTGGTATCGACGACGAAGGTGGGCTTCACCGCGTGCTCCCGATACGACAGGCAATAGAGGACCTTGTGCGGCCGGTAGGCGTCGCCGCCGGCCGGGTAGTTCGTGAGGCCCGCCAGGTAGCAGGCGTCGTAGCCCAGCTGGGCGGCGACCCGATGATCGGGATGCCGGCCCTCCAGGTGAGTGAGAATGACGACGCGGGGACGAAGCTCGCGTATCGCTTCGACCACGCGGACCCGGCTCTCCTGGTCGTTCTGGATCGCGGCGTCGGCCAGCCCCAGGTTGCGGCGCACGGCCAGACCGAGGAGCTCGGTGGCACGCTCCGCCTCGGCGCGGCGGGTCTCACGGTCGCCCCGGGTCCCCAGCTCGCCGCTCGTCAGGTCGAGGATGCCGGTCTTGTGGCCCAGGTCGGCCGCGCGGATCAGCGTGCCGCCGCACAACAGCTCGGCGTCGTCGGGATGAGGTGCTATCGCCAGTAAATCTATCATCAGCTATAAGTCTGGTTGAACACTCAATATCTTCGAAAAGGGATGCTCTGTACACCCATCACCCCATCGTACTCGTACTCGCAAACCCGGCCGGGGCATCCGCGAGTGCGAGTACGATAAGAAGTACGATAAAGAGTAGAAGTACGAGTACGGGCTATTCGTAGCGGAGGGCCCGGACGGGGTCCATGCGCGAGGCGCGGACCGCCGGGAACAGGCCGAAGACGATGCCGGTCAGCCCGGCGGCGAGCAGGGCCGCGAAGACCGACCAGAGGGGGATCGAGGCGGGGACCGGCGTGAACGTGTCGACGCCCCACGAGATGGCGGCTCCCACGGCCAGGCCGATGGCGCCGCCCAGCGTGGTGAGCGTCGCCGCCTCGACCAGGAACTGCCACAGGATGTCGCGCCGCGTGGCGCCCAGCGCCTTCCGCACCCCGATCTCCCGGGTCCGCTCGGTCACCGAGACGACCATCACCGCGATCACGCCGATTCCGCCCACCATCAGGCCGACGCTGGAGAGGGCGAACATGACGGTGAACAGCGCCACGGTCAGCTGGTTCCAGAGCTCGTTCATCCGGTCCTGCGTCACGACGTCGAAGTTGTTGCCCTCGTCGGGCTCGAGCCCACGGATGGCGCGCAGGCGGCCGATGATCTCGTCGATCGACCGGGCCAGCCGGACCGCCGGCTCGGCGACCACGGTGATCCAGATCAGGTCCTCGAACGAGATCCAGCGCACGTTCCGCAGCAGGTACTTCTTGCCCGTGTTGTAGGGAACGAAGACCCGGTTGCCGCCCAGCGAGGCGAACAGGTTGGGCGGCGCCTTGTAGACCCCCACCACCGTGAAGGCGTGGTTGCCGATCCGGAACGAGCGGCCGACCGCGTCCAGCGGCGCGAAAAGATCGTACGCGGTGGCGCTGTCTATCACGGCGATCGGTGCGCCGGCGTCCTCTTCGGGCTGCGTGTAGAACCGGCCGGCCACGATGTCGCCCGGATCGGTCTGCATGAAGTCCGGCGGCACCGCCAGGATCGAGGCCCGGGTCTCGTTGTTGCCTGCCTTGAGCGTCATGGTGAGCCATGACAGATCCGCGGAGGCGTAGGCGTTCTCGATCGTCGCCGCCCGCTCGATCTCACGGGCGTACCACTTCTGCAGCGCCGGTCGCCGCTGCCAGGCCGGGTCTTCCTCCTCCAGCCCGGTGCTGAACTCGACGCCATACGATTTGGTCACGTAGTAGGTGTTGGGGCCCGCCGCCTCCACCACCTCGTCGAAGCTCGCGTTGATCCCCTGGATCACCGACGCCATCGCCACCACGACCACAACGCCGATCGCGACACCCAGGATGGTCAGGCCCGTGCGGATCTTGCTCTGCCGCAGCGCGTGCAGCGCGATCTCGATCCCTTCCTGAAGTCCCCGGATATTCATATGGCCTTACCTCGCCCGGCCGTCATTCGTAGCGCAGCGCCACGATCGGGTCGAGCCGTGCCGCTCGGATCGCCGGGTAGACGCCGAACACGATGCCGACCAGCAGCCCGAGGACGACCCCGACCACCACCGCCCATATCGGCACCGTCGTCGGCAGCGGCGTGACCGCGTCGACCAGGTTCGCCAGACCCCATCCCAACGCCATGCCGATCAGCGCGCCGACCACCGACAGCGTGGCCGATTCGGCCAGGAACTGCTGCGTGATGTCGATCTTGCGGGCGCCCAGCGCCTTCCGCACCCCGATCTCCCGCGTCCGCTCCAGCACCGACATCAGCATGATGTTCATGATCACGATGCCGCCCACCACCAGCGCCACCGCGACCAGGCCGGGTCCGGCGGCGAGCAGCACGTTCTTGATGGTGTTCCAGGCGTCCAGGACCTCGCTGGCCGTTTCGATCGAGAAATCGTTCTCCTGATCGGGCCGCAGGCCGTGCCGGGCGCGCATCACTTCCTCGGTCGCGTCGAGGCCCACGGCCATCGCCTCGGCGCTGCGGAACTTGAGCTGGATGTCCTCCACCACGTTGCGGCGCCGGGCGAAATCGGCCTGGAAGGCGCCGAACGGGATAACGACCGCCGCGTCGCGGATGTTGCCGATCAAGCCGCCCTGGCGCTGCAGCGTGCCGACGATCCGGTACTTGAACGGACCGAGCCGGATCTCCCGCCCGATCGGCGAGTCGTCGGGAAAGAGCTTCTGTTGAATGGCGTCGCCGATCACCGCGATCCGGATCTGACGGGCGTTATCGATGGGGGTGATCCCGCGGCCCTCGGTGACGTTCCATCCCTGCAGCGCCAGGTACTGGTCGCTGACCCCGATCAGCCGCACGTTCTTGCGTCGCTCATCGCCCGAACGGACCTCCGACAGACGGCGGTCGCTGTGGTACGCCATGTACCAGATGTCGGGGACGCGCTCGGCCAGCGCCTCGGCGTCGGCGACCTCGATCCACGGCCGCCGGTCCCACTGGCGGCGCTGCTGCGGGTCCTCGCGGCCGCCCTGGCGCGACCAGATCCGCTCCAGCGTGATCGTGTTGATGCCGAAGATCGAGCCGGCGAAGTCCTCCTGGACGTAGCGGTTCATCCCCTCGACCACGGCGATCACCGCGATCAGGAAGGTGACCCCGACGATGACGCCGAGCAGGGTGAAGAACGACTTGAGCTTCTGGGCCCAGACCGTTCTCAGCGCCAGAACGACCGCGTCGAATACGTTCACGCTATCGGCTCACCGACCTTGTGTAATTGGTCCGACTCGACCTTGCCGTCGCGCAGCGTGATCAGCCGTTCGGCGTAGCCGGCGATGTCACGCTCGTGCGTGACCAGCAGGATCGTCTCGCCGCGTCGGTGCAAGTTGACCAGGATCTGCATGATCTCCTCCGACGTGTGCGAGTCCAGGTTGCCGGTCGGCTCGTCGGCGAGCACCAGCGACGGCTGGTTGACCAGCGCCCGGGCGATGGCGACCCGCTGCCGCTCGCCGCCCGAGAGCTCGTTGGGGTGGTGGGTCATCCGGTCTCCCAGCCCCACCGCCTCCAGCGCCTCCTGCGCCCGCTGGTGCCGCTCCTTGGCCGGCAGCCCGGCGTAGATGAGCGGCAGCTCGACGTTGTGCAGCGCCGTGGCCCGCGGCAGCAGGTTGAACGTCTGGAAGACGAACCCGATCTCGCGGTTGCGGATGCGGGCCAGCTCGTTGTCGTCCAGAACCGAGACCTCTTGCCCGCTCAGCCAGTACTTGCCGTCCGACGGCGTGTCGAGGCAGCCGATCAGGTTGAGCAGCGTGGACTTCCCGGAGCCGGAGGGCCCCATGATGGCGACCATCTCGTTCTTGTCGATCCGAATGTCGACACCCTGCAGGGCGTGGACCGTCTCGGTGCCCAGCTGGTAGTCTTTACTGAGGCCCTGCGTCAGAATGACCGCGTTGTCCGGAGGCATCATCTATCGTGGTTCCCTTTTCTAGTTGTTTCCACTCGTTTCGGGCTTGACGGTCTCGCCCGCTTCCAGATCGCGAATCGCCTGGAAGCTGCCGGCGACGATGACCTCGCCCTCCTCGAGCCCCTCGATGATCTCGAAATGGTCGCGTCCCGCGATACCGACGGTCACGGGCCGGAAGCTGACCACGTTGTCCTCGCCCACTACGAATACACCTTCGACCTCCTCGGGCTCCGCCCCGTCGCCGAGGGGGATCTCCTCGGTCCCGGTGTCCCCGGGCGGCTCTTCCTCGGTCTCGGGTGTGCGGAGCGTCAGCGCGATGATCGGGACCGCCAGCACGCTGTCGCGCGTCGCCGCGATGACGTCGGCGGTGGCCGACAGGTCGGTGCGCAGCGACGGTGGCGGATCGTCGAGGCGGATCACGACCTCGAAGTCCACCGACTGGTCGGATGTGAGTCCGCTCAGACCGGCGGCGCCGCCCTGGATCGAGCTGTGTCCGATCTCGGTGACCCGGCCGCTGAACGTCCGGTCGGGGAACGCGTCGATCTCGATCACGGCGCTGTCGCCCAGCTCGATCTGCGGCACGTCGGTCTCGTCGACCTCGACCACGGCCTCCATCTCCGACAGATCGGCGACGGTGAGCAGGACCGTGCCGGGGTTGTTCATCGTGCCGACGATCGCCGTCTCGCCTTCCTCGACGTTGAGCCGAACCACACGGCCCGTCATCGGGGCCAGGATCACGGTCTTCGCCAGACGGTCCCGGGCCTCGCGCAGGTTGGCCCGCGACTGCTCGACCGAGTGCAGAGCCGCCTGGTACAGAGCCTCCTGCACCTCGTAGTTGGTCTGCGCGTCCTCGAGCTGCTGATCGGAGATCAGCTCGGGGCTATCCTCGTGAATTCGCTCCGTGCGCCGCAGCAGCCGCTCCGCCTGGTCGCGGCTCGCCTTCGCCTGCGCCGCGCTGGCCTGGGCCGATGCGATCGCCGCCTCGGCTCGCTGAACCGCGGCGATGAACGTGGCGGGATCGATGATCAGCAGAGTATCGCCGCGCTGGACCAGGTCGCCTTCCTCGACCCGCAGGTTGACGATCCGGCCCGAGACGTCGGCCTGGATCTCGACCCGGCGGTGCGGGCGGATTCGGCCGCTGGCCGTGACCACCTGCACCAGGTCGCGCCGCTGCACCGTTTCGGTGCGGACGCTGGTCCCGCCACGCTGACCCTGTCGCAGCGCCAGTATCACGAACGCCGCGATGACTATGACTATGGCGCCGGCGATGAGCGCTTTCTTTTTGTTCACTGCGTGCTCCCGTATGGGTGGATCTCCTCAAGGGAGACGTACCCATCACGCATCAGGTTTATTCGCTGCTCCGCAACTCAAGCTGGCGGCCCACTGCGGCTTCCAGGGCGACCAGCGACTGGTGGAACGAGTACAGGGCGTTGATCTGATCGACCTCCGCCTGGGCGGCCAGCGTCTGCGAGTCGAGCAGTTCGAGGAACGTGCCGGCACCCAGCTGGTAGCGCTCCTGTGCCAGCCGCAGCTCCTCGCGGGCGCGGGCGGTGTTCTCTCGCTGCAGGATCACGGTCTGGTACGCGGTCTCCAGGTTGTGGGCCGCCTCGGTCACGTCGGCCGTGATCTGCAGCTCCAGCCCACGGACCTGGTATTCGAGGTCGTTGCGCCGGGTGATGGCCTGCTCCACCTGCACCTGCCGATTGAAGCCGGTGAAGATCGGGATCGACAGAAAGGCGCTCAGGCTCAGCGGCTGGTTGCTGAACGCGAACGGGAACTGGTCGTTGGTCAGGCGGGTCCGCCGTGCCAACGAGTCCGCTTCCGCTGATGTGAAAGTGTACTGACTGCAGTTCGAGAACTCGGGGGGCGGCGTGCCGCCGGAGAGGTCGTAGAGCTCGTTGAACGTGTTGCACAGTTGGACCGACTGGGCCGCCTGCGACTCGGCGCTGTTGACCGCGCGCGTGACGAGGGCGTCGGCGTCGGTCTCCTCCCGGGTGAAGCCGACCCAGCTGGCGCGTAACGATAGCGTGGGCAGGTAAGAGGCCTTCGCCGTCTTGACGCCGGAGTTGGCGGCATCCCGGTCGGCCCGGGCGGCAATCAGGCTGGGGTTGCTCCGCAGCGCCACCTGGAGCAGGGCCTGCGTATCCACGTCGGGTTGGAAGACATCGAACTCGCTCACCAGCTCGATCTCCTCGGCCTGCGCGGCCGAGACCTCGACGCCGAGGGCGGAGATGAGCCGCAGTTTGGCGACCCGGGCCTGGTTGAACGCCACGATCATGTTCACCTCGGCCTGACCCCGGGTGACGTCGGCCTGCATCGTCTCGAGCCGTGTGCCGGCCCCCACCTCCTGGCGGGCCTCGGCCAGCCGCAGGTGCTCCTCGGTGCGCCGGAACTCGCGCTCGGCCTGCTCCGCCTGCTCCTGCAGCCGTAGCACCTCCAGGTAGGCCTGCGTCACGTTGTTGCGCAGCTGGATGTTCGCGTCCTCGATCCGCCGCTCCACCGCCCGCGCTTCCGCGCGTCGCTGGGCCGGCGCGAACAGGGTCGTGCCGTTCAGGTTGTACGACAGCGAGAACGAGTAGTTGGAGATCAGCAGAGCCGGCTGCCCGAAGGTGGCGCCGCCGACCCGTTCGATGCCTTCATCCTGCCAGCCGGCCGAGAAGTTGAGGTTGGCTGATGGCAGGAAGAGGTTGCTGGTGGCCGAGCGAACGTTCCAGCGCGCCGGCCCCAGGTCGTTCTGGGTGGCGAGGAAGTTCGGGTTGTTCTGACGCGCGATCTCGATGGCATCCTCGAGGGTGAGGGTCGTGATCTGCTGCGCGCTCACGGTGCCCGCGAATCCGACCAGGCATACCGCCACCGTCAGGTGGATCGCTCTCCACTTCATATCCCAACTCCAGGCTCGGGTTGATTGATGCGGTTTGTCTCCGTTATGGGTGCCTCAAGCAGAAAAACAGCCGTCCGGGCTCGATCGATGAGGCGCGGCCCGCGCCCGGCCCGCATGCCGACGGCCCGAAAGCCGCTCAGCGGTGCGGCCGGCTCGCCCCGAGCGCCTCCCGGAACCTGGTTGAGGCGGGGCCATTCAAGTGGGTGCGGCGCTTTTGGTAAGCCGTACGAGGGGTCTTCGTCAAGGGTTTCGGAACATCGGGGCGCAACCGGAACTCACCTGGAAGTTGGAAATTGGACGGTGGACATGGGCAATCCGACTTGGTGATTCGACAGTTCTACGTTGAAGGTCCAACGTTCAAGGCGAACGATCCAAGTTGAACGTCCAATGTCCATCGTCCAACTTCCAATTTCCAGGTGGTCTTCGCCTACCCCATCACCCCTCCGGTGATCGTCGGCCAAACGGCCGAGATCAGCGCCCAGAGCAAGTACAACGCCAGCACCGTCCAGATGCCCTTGCCTAGCGAGATCCGGCCACCCGAGAGGCCCGATTCCATGGCGCCCAGCGCCGCCGCCGACCAGACGCCGAACAGGTTGATGCTGTTGAGCACGTGACCGAAGTACGACGATGGCTCGTCCGGCAGCAGCAGGCCCAGCCCCAACCTCACCTGCATGTCCTCCTGGGCGATCCAGAGCGGCACCAGGAGGATGAGGCCGAGCATGTTGATCCAGTACATGTGGGAGACGGCGGAGAGATGCTGCTTGTAGGTCAGGTCGCCGCCGAACATCACGTTGAAGACCAGGTAGACGACGCCGGCGACGACAGCGGCGGCGATGAACGTTCCGAGCAGCCAGCCGATCGAGCCGAGGATGCGGCCCATGCGGAGCGCGGACTCGGGATCGAACTCCTGCCCCTGGGGCCGGCGCGCCGCCTGCTCGCGCATCGTCTCGAGGAAGATGTCGGACGGTACGAGGAAGAACAGGACGACGCTGACGACGGCGACGATGGCCAACGTCCAGAACCACGGCTGGCGGCCCCGCAGGATCTCGCCGAGTTTTGTTGGCGACATGAATACCAGCAGGACGCGCTGGACCAGGCCGGGCTCCGGTGTGGCGGCGCCGCTATCGGGAGGGCCGGCGCCCCTCTCCGGCGCCTGACCGGTCTCGTACGGCTGGCCTTCCATGTTCATGATGTCCCTCTCGAGCTGGATGGTGACGAGTCGACTTCGTCGGAACGTTCTGCGATGAACCCTTCATCGGGGACGGTCACCCGGATCACCCGGTCGCCGTCGAGCCACACATGCCGCGGCTCTCCCGAATCGGGGCTGAGCATCAGGTGGCGGGTCGTGAACTCGCGGTCGCCGATGCGGATCCTTTCGCTCCCGCGGTCCTCGACCCGATAGCGCATCTTCTGCTGTGTTCGGGGCGCCACCGCTTCGATCGCCGTCCCGGTCTCATCGCCCAGCAGGCGGCCGACGAAGAAGTAGTGGTGCGCGATATAGCGGTCGAGAATGGCCGTGCGTCCCCGGACCAGAAACTCTTTCATGTGCTCCCCGCTCGGCGACCGGATCTCCAGCCTCAGCCGGTCGGCGATGACGCGGGCGACCACCGAGGTCGCGGAACCTCCGTTCACCTGGGCTTCGTAACGGCGCGGTCGCGGCCGGGTGCCGGTCGCTTCGATCGCCACCGAGACCAGCATCGTTCGGCCTTCGAGCTTGAGTCGCTGGGCGCCGCTGGCCTGGTAGACGGGCCCGGCGGCGCCGCCCCGCTCCTCCCGGATGAGGAACTCCTCTTCGCCGACCCGGGCGCCGTCCACGTACAGCGTGAAGCGGCCGCTGTCCAGCAGTTGCTGACTGCTGGCCGAGGGGAGCGGGGCCGGTGCGCCGATCGTGGCCGCCAGCGTGACGGCGGCGATCAGCGCCGCGAGGCTACTCGTCTTCGGGCGGTTCGAGGAAGATCTTCGTTCGAACCTTGTCGAGAACGTGGAGATAGATCTCTTCACCTTTCTTACCGTCCGCAGCGGAGGGATGGCCGATGGCACCTTCACAGCCCGGCGGCGGCTTGGGCATTCGGCCCCGAAGGTAGCGGCGCACCTGTTTCTCGTCGAGCGGGTAATCTCGCAGCTCGCCGCCCCGTACCAGCTCCGGCGCCACGTACATCATCACCGCCGTGTCAGCCTCGCCGGCGTGCTCCGGTCCGCTCTGCTTGTCGAGGAACTCTCGGATCCTCACGCTCTGCAGGTCGACCACCCGGACCCGGGCGTGCTCGGTCACCACCGTGGTCACCGCGTCCAGGTGCGGGTCGTGGAAGTGGGCGGTGATCAGGATGAACTCCTCGAAGCCGTGCCCCTCCCAATCGGCCAG
>JABAHS010132101.1_pt2 | contig 20970 bp, 15 predicted proteins | sample 7062111 | NCBI WGS metagenome assembly JABAHS01 (sample SAMN14534600, study PRJNA622989) | marine sediment metagenome | biome: marine biome [ENVO:00000428]; feature: marine pelagic biome [ENVO:01000023]; material: deep marine sediment [ENVO:00002113]; isolation source: pool of 4 deep marine... | reverse complement strand
ATTTGCTACTTGTATGCGGATAACTACGGCTCTGGTACAGTTGCTGTTTTTTGCTGCTTTATTAAGCCAGCCAGCTGAGTCAATTAAACAAAGAATCAGGAACGTGCTGCCTTTCTTAATTGCAACTGTTGTTGTTTTGATTTGGCCTGTCTGGGTGGTAGCTTCATCGGGACAGGCATTTTTCCTGAACCTGTTCTGGATACCCAGGATGTACGGGAAATGGCTACATGAAGTGGGTATGGTATATAATAAACTTGAACTGATATTAAGTTCCTTTAAGACGCCGGGATATTTAGTACTTATCGCGATAGCAATTTACCTTTGTGTGGTTATGATATGGCAGTGGAGGAAGTTAGCTAAAATTAATGGCAGGATTCTATTGTTTGCCCCTCTGCTGGTTTTAGCGTTTTTCATCATTGCTCTGATTCCACCGACAATGTGGAAGCAATACCTTGCTATGCCGGTGCCTTTCGTATTAATCAGCTTCGCCTATCCTCTGCTATACCTAAGACAACTTGCCGACAAGTTCAAGGATAACAAACAATTCAAGATTGCTGGTGTTATAGTGGCTGTCGGCGTGGTTGTGGCGGTCTTTTCATATTCCATTGTTTTGTATAGAACTGTAATTCTCCTTGTCCCGGAAGTCTGGACGCCGATTCAAGTGCATGAAATATCACAGGATATTTCTGGAAAAACTCAAGAACCTCAAAAAATACTGACCTTGGCCCCCCTATTCGCTCTCGAAGGCGGCTGCGATATTTACACCGAGCTTTCCTGCGGCTCTATTGTGTACCGGATTGGAGACCGGCTGTCTGCCTGGAACCGTGAGACCACACATACAGTGGGACCAAGAAGCCTTGCGAAATTATTGGAGAAAGAGCCACCTTCGGCGGTGATAATCAATGTAGAGGCAGAGAGAATGAAATTCCTCGAAGAATCTCTTTTTAAAATGGCAGTCAAGCCGAATTGGGAGAAAAAAGTGTACGAGTACGGCCCTGTTGTGTATTTTAGACGTTAGGGTTTGTTAACAGACGTACGCGAACTACGCATACCGCCAGTCATGTTCAAGCCAAGCGTACTGGTGGTCAGCGATTGTTGTTGCGGCAATTTTCTCAAGGCGTTTCCGCCCGCTCGGAGAGAGTTTTGTCCACGAGGCGCTAAAATTCTCTCGGACCTGTTCTATCGTGTGGACACCGCACGTACAAATGTCAACCAGCTTGTTCTCCAACACGAAGGAAATCATGTCGCGCGGCAGACCGGAGTCGGATCGTTTGAGATCGGGATTCTTTAAGAGTTCACCCCTGGCGAAGGGCTTGATGGTAATTACACCAAGTCTCTTTTTCTTAGCTTCAGGCAGGAGCTTTTCGGCTGCTCGATGCCGTATGTTGTACGGTAGTGAGATGGTGTCGAAGTAGTTCCCAAACTTATCAAATGCTTCAAGGAACAGTTCAGGGGTAAAGTGGCAGCCGAATCCCGTGTAACGAATCTTTCCCTGTTTTTTTAGTTTGTCGAGGGCCTCCATCGAATAAGACATATCCCAGTAACCGGACCTGGGCGTGTCGTTTGCAGTGTTACACAACAGGCAAAAATCCACATAATCCGTCTTCCACAGCTTTAAACGCTCCTCGGTCCACTTGTAGACTTCCTTTTTGTCGGACTCGCGTCCCTTCATTTTGTGAGAAACACGGATCGAAACAAGGACCTTGTCTCGCTTGCCCAACCTTTTTAGCGCCTCTCCCGGGACACTGGACTCCTCCAGAGGCGTGCAGGAATCGAGAAAATTTACCCCCATCTCCAGGCCGGCTGAGATCATGCGAGTAGCTTCATCGATTGTAGGCTTTCGATATCCTCCCTTGCCGTCGGGAACTCGCTTGTATGACCAGCTATGTCCTCCAAATCCGATTTCAGAGACTTTCATTCCGGTCTTGCCCAAAATTCGATATTTCACCTTCTGTTTTTTCTTCTTTGGTTTGCTCGTCCCGTGTGCATTATCCAGAATCTGCGGTGTAGCACCCGCGGCCACCATTCCAAGCCCCAATTGTCTTAGGAATTGTCTTCGTGTCGAAACGTTAACCCCCTGCTGCCTCAATTCGTATTTGGTCATTTTGTGTGATCTCCAATTATTACAGCCACCATCTCCATTTCAAATCCACCTGCATACTCCATCCTCAATAATAATAAAAGCCTGACTTTTTGTGACGAAAGAGATGGAACCACGATGGAGTCTGACCATTACTGAGTTGCATCATCAATGATTGCTTTTGCTATGTTGTTTATTGCTGTTCGTGTTTTGCCGTTAGTTTTGTTAGCGATAATGGAAAATAAGTAATCGCCTGCGGGTGTGGTGCATACACCTGAAAGAGCCTTAACGCCCGCTATGTATCCGGTCTTGCCGCAGATTTTGCCCTTGTATTTTTGCTCTTCGAAATATTTGCTGATTGTTCCATCTACCCCCCCTACCGCAAGTGAGGCCTTATACAGGGGCCAATCTCTGCTTTTGTATACGTCCGATAAGACTTTGGTAATGGCGTATGAGCTAAGCTCGTTCTGTCTGCTCAATCCACTTCCGTCGGCTATATAAAATTGACTTCTATCGATTCCAAGTGTAGATAAATAGCTTGAAATAATCCGCCGCCCCGCCGCCCAACTACCGTTCCTATTAGTAATACTACTATTGGCGGCGATGGTTTTGAAAAGCGCTTCTGCCGCCAATCCGAAGCTATCCTTATTACAACGGGCCAGACAATCAGCAATGGGGGTATTGAATTCTGTCAATACGGTGACATTGGAGTCCTGGGCTACAGCTTTTTCTATAAGCTCGCCTTTTGTTTTTATGTCGGCTTTGGCTAAGTTCTCTGCCAATAAAAATCCGAAAAATGCGGCAGGTCTTTCAATTGCAACGGCATATGGGCCAATACTGCTTTTACATTTACCATGAATGACAATTTCATTAGGACGGCTACTGCGGAAAGAGCCAATCGTACTTGTTCCTTTTGAAATTGGTTTGACCTTATTAGTGAACTTTATGAAAGCGGTTTGCGGCTCGATGTGGATTAGTACTCTTTTGCCGGATTTTTTTGCGGATATGTCTATGCAATTGCCGTTGAAGTTTAAGCCGCTCACTTCACAGGCGTATGGTTTGTTCAGTTCTTTCTTTGACCAACCCGGATGTACTCTCTGGTCATCGAACATCCCGCTGTCAACAATAATATCTTTTACGGTTGTTATGCGTTTTCGTTTTAATGCAGCTGTTATATCTTCAAATATCCACCCAGCTTTTCGGGCATATTTGACATCCGTATCTCTGTCGCCCAGCAGCGGATCACCACTTCCTATTACGACGAGTGTATCATCACAAAACCCGATTTTTGTTTTATATTTGTAATCCGGGCCTAAGGATTTGAGGGCAGCGGCGGTGGTTATTATTTTCATGTTCGAAGCCGGCACTAAAGACTCTCTTGAATTATGGCTATAGACGGTTCTGCCCGAATCGGCCTTTACGATATGAATGGAAAACCGGACATTTTTTAGTGAAGGCTGGTTGATAACAGCGTTAACACGCTTCGTCAGATTTGCTTTCGCCAGGGAAACCAGACAAACACTAAACACAAATGCAATTGATATTTTTTTCATTTTAGTTTTCATATGGTGACTTATTATTTCATAAACAAGGTGAGTTTTCAATAAGTTTCTTTCCTTGTATAGCTAAATACGCAAGATTAATACGGCACGTTTTATTTTAATTGTTTTGAAATAGTTATATTTAATGTATATAATAGGGTGATTCTGTGTTTGGAGGTGATGTTGACGGCAGAAAATCGGCGGAGTATAGGTTTGAATTCGGACAATCAGAATTTATTGAGATTAGTTAAAACCCTGGCATTTTTGCTGTTAGTTGTTCTTTCGCTCGTAATTTTTATGAGCAGTATGGCCAAGCCTGTTGTTGATGCCGAGCACGTTTCCTGTGCCGCCGGCGTTCTTCTGACACAGGGTAAGATGATTTACAGAGATTTTGCCTGTGCAGCTCAAATGCCATATCACCCCTTTCTTTGTGCGGGAGTATTTAAGGTTTTTAACACGACGCATTATCTGTTTTCCGGCAGGATGCTAACTGTCTTATGTGATATTCTGATTTTAATATCCATCATTGGGATATTCCGGAGTGTTTTTGCTTCTTTTCCCATTGCGGGCCTGCTGTTGGGTATGGCTATGGCTGTTCTGTGCGTATTCAATAGCCATGTTGATGGTGCCATTGGTTTTGCGTTGAACCAGGATTTTGTAATATTGTGCATTTTAGTGTCGTTCTGGTTGTTTTTGTCCATCGATTTTAACAGGTGGACGGGGTATCTGCGGATTGGGGCTATGAGCATCCTGCTCACTTTGGCATCCTGCCTGCATTTCACGGCAGTTTTCATTCAGGTTCTGTTTTTCGTGATGCTGCTTATCCAGCGCGCGGAGTCAGGCAGGCAAAGGTGTAAGACCACTCTGCTGTTTTTGATTGCCCCAGTCATCATTTTGCTTCTGCCTATATGGATAATGATCCAATCTCCACGCGCTTTCTTTATAAACGTTTTCGAGATGCCCATGCTAAAGGTTCAAATGGTCCGTAAAATGCAATTGATGGTGGGCACAACGGTATTCGACAAATTTGCAAGAATACTGACATGCGTTACAGAACCGCGTGGTATTTTTCCTTTTCTGATTGCTATTTGCCTCTTTGTGCTGATTTTACTGGGTCGGAGAAAGTTAGAGCTATCGAATCTTATAAATGCGGTACTTGCTTTCTTAATACCGGTGATATTTTTGATAATCGCTATATGTTCTCCGGAAGTGTTATACGAAAACTTTGCAATATTGATTCCTTTCATAATAATCAGTTTCGCATATCCTCTGCTGTATTTAAGAAAACTCGAGACGAAAAGTCCCTACAGGCTTTTTAGAACAGTCTCGATTGTATTAATAGCCTGTACGTTTTCCGCGGTTGCTTCAAACCCGTTTTCGCTGTTGAGGATAATCAGAATATCGAGGCCCCGGAGTTGGATTCCCATGAAGGTGCATCAGATATCTGAGGAGGTGGCTCAAAAGGTCAAAGAACCAAAGTTAATAGTTACGCTCGGGCCTCTTTATGCCCTCGAAAGTGGATGCGGTATATATCCTGAACTGTCGGCCGGGTGGGAAGGCTGCAAAATCGCAAGCATAATGTCTGACTCGAAGCGTAAGATTACCAATACGTTAAATTCAGAAACATTCAAAGAGATGTTGAAAGAGAGGCCACCCTCTGGAATAGTAATTGATATTGATCCGAGAAAAGTACAAGTGCCTCCGATCGGATTGGTATTAATTCGCATCGCTAAAACAAAGTGGCCCATACAAGGCTACGACGAAAGTGTCTGGGAGCGAAAAGAATACCCCTTTGATATTGTGGCTTACTTTGGACTATAGTTTTGCATCTCGGTATTTATTTTACAGGTCTTTAGTGCTTTCCACACTACCATCTAACATTCCCAATATCAAGAGATTAAGGTTTATTATCGTGTATACCGTTCTTTGCCGGCTTCGTTTAAACGATCTCGTAAAAATCACTTGACAAAATGGCAGAAATATGCATAATTGCAAATCAGTGCTCAATCGTTAAAAGATGGCTGAAGGGCGTATGAAATTTAATATGTATTCTAATAATAAGGGGGCAAATAACACAAACACGCTCGCTTATACACGTCGGTGCTTTCTAAAAGTTATGGGTGTGGGCGCGGCGGCTGGAATTACATCACCGGTTTTGACAGGGAAAACCGCCGGGAAAAAGTGGCGGATGAGGTTGTCAACGTCGTCGATCCATTTCATGCAATTACCTATCGAGCAGGCGTGTGAGCAGATAGCGAAATTAGGATTCGAGGCTATTGACATCTGGTCAGCTCACGAGGGCTGTCCACATCTCGATGACGTAGCCAAACGGCTGGGAGCAGAGGGCCTGAAAAAGCTGCTGGCGAAGAATAAACTGAAACTGTTTGCGTTTTCAGTCTATAGGGGTGGGTATGGACGTTACGCCGAGCTATTAGGAAAGGCAGGAGGCGGTGTGGCCATTCAGGGCAGTGCGGGCCCCTGCAAACCGGAGGAACTGACCGGGCGAATGAAACAGTTCATCGAAAAGCTCAAGCCTCTGGTCGAGTTAGCTGAGAAATATAATTCGTATCTGGCGATTGAAAACCACGGCAATGCATTGCTGAATACGCTCGATTCGCTCAAGGCGTTTGTTGATGTTAACAAATCGCGGAGATTGGGTATTGCGCTGGCTCCGTATCACATCCAGACGCTCAAGGCTTCTGTACCGGAGGCAATCCGAATCTGTGGTAAGCAGCTTTTGTTCTTCTACGCATGGCAGCACTATAGGGGGGCAAAACAACTTCCGGGTATCGGACCGACGGATATGACGCCCTGGTTACAGGCATTGGCGGACATTCGATATCGCGGATATGTTAATCCGTTCATGCATGGGCATCCGGAGGCAGACGTGATGGCGGCGAATTTGGCCAAGTCCCGCGATTATCTAAAGAATTGCTACAAAAAGGTAAACCAAACAAAGAACGTATAACAAATAATAGAGAACTATATTTGAAATTGGATGAGAAATTAACTATGGCTGATAAGCAAAGACACAGAGTAAATGATGTGACAAGACGTGAATTTTTACGCGATGGTGCTCTGGTTGCTGCAGGTTTGGCAGCGGGTCTTAGCGCTACGGGAACTTCTAATGCCCTAGCAGATGAGGCCGGTTCGGTAATGAGAAGAACACGCAGCTACAATCCTGAAATGGAGTATCGACGGCTCGGTAAAACCGGCCTTTGGGTATCTGCAGTGTGCCTCGGTGGGCACTGGAAACGAGTCGATAAGATGGTGCCGGGTGTTTTTAAGGGAAAAGGCTGGCTGAGCGCGGACCTCGACAGTGAGGGATTTCTCAAGAATCGTAATGATGTTGTTACCCGGTGCATTGAGTCAGGTATAAATTACATAGACGCCTGCACATGGCAGGAGGTAGTGACCTACAGCAGAGCCCTTAAAGGAAGACGCGATAAGATGTACCTCGGATTTTCCTGGTATCAGGAGGAAATGCGGAGGAAGAACTTCCGCACGACGAAGGCACTGCTCGGAACGCTCGATAAGGGGATGCGGGAAGCAAAGCTTGACTATGCAGACGTGTGGCGGATCACGATGCTATCGAGGAGCGGCCAACACACTACGGCGGAAGTGGATGAGATGATAGGTGCCCTTGAGAAGGCAAAACAACAGGGGAAAGTCCGTTTCACAGGGCTATCCTCGCATGATCGGCCGCACATTAAGTGGATGATCGAAACTTATCCTACCGTTGTTCAGGTGGTTTGCACGCCTTACACTGCTAAGAGCAAAGTTTTACCTAAAGACAGTGTTTTTGACGCCGTAAAGAAACATGACATAGGTATTTTCGGTATCAAACCGTTTGCTGGTAACTCGCTTTTTAAGGGTGATAGTTCGCCGGGTAATCCCAAAGCTGAGGAAGACGACCGGTTGGCACGTATGGCCATCCGTTACATCCTGTGCAACAAGGCTTTAACAGCTCCCATCCCGGGTATGATTAATACCCATCAAGTCGACAATATGGCAAAGGCCGTAAAAGAGCGCCGCGAACTTGATTTGGCTGAGGCTAGGGAACTCGAAAAAGCTATGGATGAAGCATGGGCCAATTTGCCACTCCACCGTCAGTGGCTAAAGGAGTGGGAGTACGTGTAGAAAATATTCATATACAGGTGAACTTAGGCAACTTTAGGGAAGACAATCGTTGATTTTTTGGTATAATCATGCAATTAAAACTGNNTTAAGGAGATATGTATGGAAGACAAACAAAAAGGTAAGGCAAATAACCTGACCCGGCGTGATTTTATACGCGATGGTGCGCTTGCTGCCGCGGGTCTGGCTGTGGGTGCCTCTGGAAGTCAAATTGCACGGGCTGGTGAGGCCGGTGCGGTTGTCAGGAGAACCCGGAGCTACAATCCTGAGATGGAGTATCGGCGGCTCGGCAAGACCGGACTTTGGGTCTCGGCTGTGTGCCTTGGTGGACACTGGAAGCGTGTCGACAAGATGGTACCGGGTGTGTTCAAAGGCGGCGGCTGGCTGAGTGCCGACCTGGAAAGCGATGGCTTCAAGAAGAACCGTCGCGATGTTGTTACCCGGTGTATCGAATCGGGTATCAACTATATCGATGCCTGCACATGGCAGGAGTGTGTAGCCTATGCAGAGGCGCTTAGAGGAAGGCGTGACTCGATGTTCCTTGGTTTCTCATGGTACCAGGAGGAAATGAGGAACGGCAGGTTCCGCACGACCAATGCCCTTCTCGGAACGCTTGACAAGGGTATGCAAAAGGCTAAACTCGACTATGTTGACTTATGGCGAATTACCATGCACGAGCAGAGCGGCAGGCACACCGAGGGCGAAGTCGAGGAGATGATGGGAGCACTTGAAAAAGCGAGGAAACAGGGTAAGGTCCGTTTCACAGGAGCATCCACGCACGACCGTCCACACATCAAATGGATGATAGAGACGTATCCCACCGTGTTCCAGGTTGTCGTAACGCCATTTACCGCCAAGAGCAAGGTACGGCCGAAAGACAGCGTATTCGACGCAGTTCAGAAGCATGACATGGGCGTTTTCGGCATTAAGCCTTTTGCAGGTACCTCTTTGTTTAAGGGTGATAGCTCACCGGGTAATCCCCAGGCAGAGGAAGATGACCGCCGGGCACGTCTGGCTATCCGTTATATCCTCGCTACTGATGCAATCACAGCGCCTATTCCAGGGATGATCAACGAGCACCAGGTGGACAATGTGGTCAAGGCCATCAAAGAACGTCGAGAACTTGACACGGCCGAGGCAAAAGAACTGAAACAGGCAATGGATGAGACATGGGCCAATCTACCGCCCCACCGTCAGTGGCTGAAGGACTGGGAATACGTGTAGAAACCGACGTTTCATAACGGTTTATTTTCATAGAAATATTGCTTGTAGATATTTATTGTAACGGCAGCGGCTGTTGTGGCTACCAGCCTGCAGGAATAAAATTAAGCAGGAAGCGTCACCACAGCCGATAAACGGTCAACGAGGAGGGTGTCGTATGGTTGTGTCTCTGGACGCAGCCTACAACAGCTGCTGCTATTTTTTACCATATCAACTACGAAATGGGGGATATAAGCTATGAGGATTATCACGTCAGAGTTTAGCCTTGACGTTGGTGCTATAATTTCTATCATTATAGACCACGCAGATGAAGAAACAACTTAGGCGTGCCTAGAAAGGTTAACTAAACTCTGATTAACAGAAAGGAACATAATATGAATGGAAACACACAATCTGACAGCCAAATACGCAGTGGTCTCAGCCGGCGGGATATGCTGCGGATGGCGGCCGGCGTGGGTGCAGCCGGTGCCGCAGCTTTAGCACTTCCATCCTGTGCCGTTTTCGACAAAGGCACAGAAGAGGCCGTCACCAGGGGACGAATAAACCAGTCAATAGTATACTGGTGCTTTGCGGAATACTGGGACATTGAGAAGACCTGCGTGATTGCCAGACAGCTTGGCTGTAAGAGCATCGAGCTGATCAATCCGGAGCACTGGCCGACGCTCAAGAAGTACGGCCTGACGTGCGCTATCGCAAACAGCGGCATGCCCGATCCACCTTTTGTCAAGGGTTTCAACAATCCCAAGTATCACGATGAATGTATAGCGAATCTAAAGAAGGCCATCGATGCTTGCGCCGATTTCAATTTCCCGAGCGTAATCACGTTTACCGGTTTTCGCGAGGACATCCCGGACGACGTCGGCGCAAATAACTGCGTGAACGGGCTCAAGAAGGTAATCGGCTACGCGGAGAAGAAGAAGGTCAACGTCTGCCTGGAGATTCTCAACAGCCGAGTGGCGGTCGAAATGAAGGGACACCCCGGCTATCAGGGCGACCATAGCGATTATTGTATGGACATTGTCAAGCAGGTCGGTTCTCCGAGAATGAAGTTACTTTTTGACATTTACCACGTGCAGATTATGGACGGTGACGTCATATCGCGTATCCGGCAGTACAAGGACTATATCGGCCACTATCACACTGCCGGTGTTCCCGGACGTTGTGAGATCAATGACAAGCAAGAGGTAAACTACAGGGCCATCATGGAAGAGATAGCCAAAACCGGCTACAAGGGGTATGTAGGCCAGGAATTTATTCCGACCCGTGACCCGCTGGAGGGCCTCACCGAAGCGGTCGTCCTTTGTGATGTGTAATAAAGGATTCCCATCCTGACAGAATCAGGACGGGAACCCAACAATTACTATAATTTTAAGTCCGGGTTTTCCGGGCCAAAGTGCTTGAGCATAACGATAGGATCCGTCTTTGAAGGATTTGTTATTGTTACTCCTTCCGTGGCGGCAGCTTCTGTTACAAAGTACTCATCGTGGGTTAATTGGCCGTATCTAATCAGCGAGGGTGTTTCGATATCCCACTCACTCATCTTGCCGTGACCCTGCATCATAATAAATCCGAAGCAGGCGTTATCTTTGATGGTTACCGTTTTGCCGGGTAGAACAGTAAGCTCTTTGGCACTGAAAGCCGGTGATTTGTAGCATATCCAGTTTTCAATATAACCCTCAGCTTCCATCTCCTTGACCGAACCGACTGGTTTGGGCGCCATGAAGCGATTCTGTGCGAAATTTGGGTCTACGTTGAGGTCCCAGTCGATAACGCTAAGGAGCCATTCCACATCTCCTTCCTTTTCCTTCGGCGTATCTTTCCAAAGCAGTTCCTTCGGCACAACCTGATCGTGAGTAATATTCTCATACATTGCAAAGACATCCGAGGCCTTCTGCGGCTCATATGTGCAAAGGCTGCCCGGAGCGTGCAGAACGCCTGGCGGGACATCCCAGCCGGTTCCGACATCGAGACGATAAGCGGCCGAGAGACTCGTAATCGTGTTGTCTCTTCCCTCTGCCGCATCCTTAAGAGCTTTTAGTACCTGGTCTTTGGTCACGCCGGGATTGAGACCGAAGAAGGTGTAAGGAAAGTCACCGCCGTGGTTGTTCGCCTGGGGCGGGAAGTAATAGGCTTCCGGCTTGCCCAACTGGCCGGTCAGCGCAGCATGCTCATCACGATGATGAATATGGTGAGGCAGAGCACCCTTGTTATCGAAGAATTTCGAGTACATCGGCCAACGCTTATGCTCTTCCCAAAGTCTTTCACCGATGATCTGGCCCTTGAGTTCATCAATAGCGTCTTTGAGCAGGACTTTCTCGGTCTTTCCATTGTCCTCGAAGACAATAAAGCTCAGGCCCTCATTCGGTGCAGTCAGTGGGCCGTTGTCAGCCGGTGTAGTCGATGCAAACCAGCGTTCATCAATACCGCCTCGCTCTCCTCCCAGAGCGTAATAATCGTCGGGATGGAGCTTGATACGCCGGCCCGGCACGCAAAAGGAACGCGGTACCCAGTTCGGGGCCAGCCTTACGATTCCTTTTCCCTGTTCGAGTGCCTTGCTGGCAATAGAATTTGCAGACATAAGTTCTCCTTACTACAAAGTGTATAAGTTAACAGAGCACAAATCACATTGTTGTGCTCACGGTTTTTTTACCGTTTCCCATGTTTTATTTTTCGCTGACGTCAGCACTGCATCACAAACATATTGTGTTGCAAGGGCTTCACGGAAGTCCGGCGATGTCGATTTACCCTCGGCCAGGTTCTCCATAAATTCGGCTACCTGGTGGACGAACGTGTGTTCGTAGCCAATCTGCAGACCGGGAACCCACCATTTATCCATGTAGGGCATATCGCTATCAGTTACGTGGACCGACCGCCAACCTCTTACTATCGATTCGTCGCTGTGGTCGAAGTAGCTTAGACGATGTAGGTCATGGAGGTCCCATGCGATGGATGCCTTTTCTCCGTTGATCTCAAAGGTATACAAAGCCTTATGACCACGCGCGTAGCGTGTGGATTCGAAGTTGCCAAGCGAGCCGTTATCATAATGACATATGAAAGTGCAGGCATCGTCAATACCCACGGGTTCGACCTTTCCCGTTTCAGCGTGCATGCGTTCTTTGACAAAGGTCTCAGTCACGGCACAGACATCAGTAATGGGGCCATTATGCCACATAGCCGTGTCTATACAGTGAGCGAGCAGGTCGCCGGTCACACCAGAGCCGGCGGCTTTGACGTCCAGCCGCCATGTGGCCATTCCGCCCTGCGGTACCTCCGTCGAGATGGTCCAGTCCTGCAGGAAATTGGCCCGATAGTGAAATATCTTGCCCAGTCGACCTTCGTCGATAAGCTGCTTGGCCAATGTCACAGCGGGCACCCGGCGATAGTTGAATGAAACGAGAGTGGGCACGCCGGCCTCCTCTACGGCCTTAACCATTTCCTCGGCCTGCGGGACATTCAGGGCTAGAGGCTTTTCACAAATGATTGCCTTACCGGCCTTGGCAGCAGCTATAGCTATCTCAGCGTGCAGATTATTTGGCACACAGATTTCCACGACATCGATATTTTCATCCTCTACTACCTTGTGCCAGTCAGTAGTGTGCGAGTTGTAGTCCCACTTCTCGGCAAAGGCCTTGGCTTCTTCCTCAACCAATCCACAGACAACCTGCAAGACCGGCTCATAGGGAACATCGAAAAAGTTGGTGACCTTGCGGTAGGCATTGGAGTGGGTCCGGCCCATAAAGCCGTAGCCGATGAGGCCAACATTAAGTTTTTTAGTCATTTTCGTGACTCCTTATTCAAGTTCAAAAGCTAAAAGAGGCATATATAAAGTACCTATTCTGAATTCACAACTAAGACGTCCACCCGTGCGCCGCCCGCACTTTGAGCATCACATCGAGGATCTCGTTCCACGTATCCGGCGTTTCGAGCATCGCGTTGGGGAACATGCACCCGTCCCAGCAGATGTGCTGGATACCGCGCGCTGCGGCGTCCTTAAGCCAGTAGCCCGCGCAGCGGACGATGTCGAGCTTGCCGTTGGGGTCGCCGGCCGGGCAGTGCTTGCCCGTCTTGTCGTGCGAACCGGCGCCGTGCACTTCGCCGTCGTTCTGCGCCACGTGGAAGTCGATCGTCCAGGGCCGCAGCTTGTCGACCATCGTTTCGTAGGCGGCGTAGAACTCCTCGTCCGAATAGCCGGGCTGCAGCAGTGCATGTTCCGGCGCATTGTAGCCCATCAAAAACAGGTACGTGTGGGCCATATCGGCCTGGAAGCCAAGCGTCTCCGGCATTCCGACGGCTTCCAGAAGATCGAGCGTGTCCTTCCAACTATGATGGCCGGCCCAGCAGATCTCACCCTCGACGGCCAGACGCTCGCCGTGATCGGCAGCGATTTTGGCCGCTTCTTTGAACGTCTCGGCGATTTTCGCGGTGTTTGTCTTCGGGTCTTCGCGCCATTTTTCGACGCCGAACTCCGCCGAGTCGATCCGGATCACGCCGTACTTGCGCACGCCATGCTCGTTGAACACGCCGGCGATGCGGCATCCCATGCGCACGGCGCTGAGAAATTTCTCGCGAGCCGCTGCATCTCCCATCGCCGAATCGCCGACCGTGCCGGCCCAGACCGGTGCGACAAGCGAGCCGACGTTAAAACCGTATCCCTGAATCAGGTCGGCGATTTTCTTCAGTTCGTCGTCGCTGGCGTTAGGGTCGGTGTGCGGCAGGAAAAGGAAGTAGTCAATCCCGTCGAACTTCTGGCCGTTCACCTCCGCGCCGGCGGTCAATTCGAGCATCCGTTCGAGACTGATTGGTGGCTCCTGGCCCGGTTCATTTCCTTTGCCGACCAGCCCGGGCCACATGGCGTTGTGAAGTCTGGGGAGGGTATCCGAACTCATCTTTAGCTCCTTTCCAGTTCAGTAGCGTTCATGATAGTTATTGCCTTCTCATGGGGCGGTTCGACCGGTTTGTCCACATACGAACCGATTATATATGCCCATGATACAATTGGTATTTTTTTCATAATCTGCTCTCCATTCAAAATTCCTTTTTTATCATAAGTGCCATGGCGCTCGCATAGTCCTTGCGAGCATCCTATCGGCCTCTTCGTCATTGACAAATCGTTCCGTTTTCGGATTCCAACGGACTTTTCTGCCCAGCCGCAGGCATATATTAGCAACATGACAGGTAGTTGTCGAGCGGTGGGCAATTTCGGCCGGGGCGATAGTCTGCGCCCTGGTTTTGACACAATCGAGGAAATTGCGATGATGGCCGGTCATAAATCCATAACCTCTCTGAGCGAAGTTGACCTTCTGCATAATGGCTTTACTTGATGCGGAGATTTTACCAGTGTCATCGACACTAACCCAGCCATCGGTGCCGACGAATTTGTTGCCTCTGGGGCCCCTGCCGGGCTCACTCTCGTCATGAAGGACCATCTTGACACCGTCAGTATATGTAGCCGTTACCTCAAATTTCACCGGTGTATTGAACAAACCGTCTTCGGGATATTGGCCCCAACCTTCGTACTCTGTAGGACCGGTATATTGACTGTCGTTAGCCCACTGAGCCAGGTCGTTAAAATGCGCTCCGAGATCAGTCAATTGTCCGCCGGAATAATCGTATAACCATCGAAAACTACCATGACAGCGCCTTGGTGTGTACGGCTCAAAAGGAGCAGGTCCAAGCCACATGTTGTAGTCAAAGCCTTTGGGGATAGATTCAGGTTTCTGCGGGGGACATGTCGGACCGTTATGGTAATAGCAATGCAGGGTATGAAGCCGGCCGAGCATCCCGCTTTTAGCAATGTCCACAGCAAAACGAAAACAGCCGTTGCTACGTCGTTGGGTGCCGGATTGATATACAGTCCCAAAACGTTTCATTGTGTCTGCGACGGCCCTACCCTCTGCGATGGTCAGGGATATCGGTTTTTCGCAATAGATGTCCTTGCCGGCCTTTGCAGCTTCAATGGAAAGAATGGCGTGCCAGTGGTCCGGAGTTGCTATCAGTACAGTGTCAATGTCACTGCGAGTTAGTATATCTCGAAAATCGTTGTATGCTGAACAATCATTGTTACCGTATGCCGAATCTACTGTTTTCTTTGCTCCGAGCCGGTGTTTCGTATCGACATCGCAGACAGCCAATATTCTCAGGTCATCACAGGTGAGAAAATTTCGCAGATTGTACATGCCCTGCCCCCCAAGGCCGATAGCACCCATCGTGATTTTCTCACTGGGAACAACAGTGCCTGCCTTGCCCATTACCGATGACGGGATGACATATGGTACAGTCACTGCTGTGGTAGCGGCAACCATACTTTTTTTTAGAAACAACCTTCGCGAAATCTGTCTCATAGGGCCAATCCGTGAATAGGTTCTCCATGGCATCTTGATTTAGCTGCCCTTTTAGCAGGAAAAACAAGGCCATCCAATTTGCAAAATGCACTTTTGGCTTATACTATAAGCACTCTGAGGATTTTGGCAAATATTTTTCCCAATAAATGGGGTGTGTTTTTTGGTTTGGCTATTCGTACAGTAGAATATGAAAGCAGTTGTTAAAATAGATAATCTTTTAGTGCCTGTTCAATCTCACTTTTTGAATCCGGCTTGAATTTGCCAGCTGGGATTTGCCGCTCGTACCTCGGTTTCATAGGCGCCGACATCATAAGGAGGTTTTCTTGTAGTATTGTTATATGAGCCGACTTTAATTTAGATGCCGTCGTTTCCGCCGTTGCTTGTGCTGCGTAAATGGTGAATGTAGTTGCCTTCAACCAAAGTATTGGTCGTTCGACATGAACCGGAATGGCAGCCGATATACATCCCCTCTCCCTCAGTATGTCCTGATTTACTTAAGCCGGTGTGATGAATATGATTTTTTCGAATTACAAAGGCATCACAGTTTCCGCTATTCATTGTCAGTGCGTTATTGCCGGTCTCGAAGATTTCACAGTTTTCAAATGTTATGTGGTTGCCCCGAATGAACCTAACGCCGGAACTGCCTCCTTTTAGTCTGATTCCTCGAATGGTCAGATAGGCGCAATCGACGAACTCTATATTATTATGCTTGTCAATATTGTCGGCTGGACGGGTTAAGAGAGGTGATTGGCCATCTGCGGCTCGGATAACAATAGGTTTTTCTGCCGTGCCTTTAGCAGTCACGGCCCGCCGCCCATTTTGTGAGTACACTCCTCCATGTAAGATAAGCTCATCGCCGGGCTTGAGGGAATTTGCGATGTTTTCAAACTCTTCGTTGGAATTTACAGCTTCCGGGTGGATTTCAAACGTGGCGGCTAAAGAAACAGATATATCGACCAATAAGACACAAATTACCAAAATATTACAAAAACTAACTTTCATAGTGCGCAAGTTTGAATTTAGGGTGATATCTACTATCGATAATAATACTTACCTAATAATTTTCAATCTTTTATTTGATCCGGATTGGTAAATCGTTTTTGGTTATATCCTTGTATTTTATAGGCATATATGTAATAATTTTGCGAGCGTCGGCTGGAAGCTACCTTTATCAAGCCACGTTTTTTGAGTGAGGTTTTTGAACTTTAACTTAGTCTATATTTGCTATTAAAATTCCTTTTCACAGGAGGCCGGATTATGACAAAACACCACAATATGTCACGACGTGATTTTCTTCGGAGAGGTGCTGCCGCTACGTTGGCAGCCCCGCTGTTTATTAATTCAAAGGTGTTCGGAGCCAACGACCGTATCGTGATGGGATGCATCGGTATGGGCGGACAAGGAACTGGTGACATGGGCGGCTTCATGGGCTTTGGGGATGTCCAGGTTGTGGCGGTTTGTGACGTAGTGGAAGATCACCGCAATCGGGCCAAGAGTCGGGTTGACGGTAAATACAACAACAAGGACTGCAAAGCTTACAAGGACTTCCGCGATGTTGTTGCCCGTGACGATATAGACGTGATATTTATCGGCACACCCGACCACTGGCACGCAATCATCTCTATCGCGGCGATGAAGAACGGCAAGGACGTGTACTGCGAAAAGCCCGAAACGCTTACGGTACGCGAAGGGCGGGAAATGGTCAAGGTCGCCCGCAGGTTCGGACGTGTATTCGCCGGCGGCAGCCAGCGTGTATGGGGTGATTATAACTGGTTTCACCGGATGATATATGGCGGAAGAATCGGCCAGGTTCAGGTAGCATGGGTAAACGTCGGTGGTCCTTCGGGTCCGTGCGACTTTGCCGCCGAGCCCACTCCCGCAGGCGTTGACTGGGACATGTGGCTTGGACCGGCACCGTGGAGGCCTTACCATCCCAGTCTTATCAGAGGAGGCTTCAGACCATTCCGTGATTATTCCGGCGGCGGCATGACCGACTGGGGCTGTCACACATTCGGCGGCGCTTTGTTCGGGTGTAATCTTCACAGGACCGGACCGGTAGAGATAATTCCACCGGACGGTAAGGATGTCAAGAACCTGACTTATATCTTCGAAAACGGAGTAAAGATATATCATGGAGGAGGTTGGGGGGGCATATTGACATTTAAGGGCACAGAAGGCGAGATCGGTAGAAGTGGTGACAGGAGCGGAAAAAAAGAATCACCTCCTAACATACATATACCCAACTACAAGGGACACGGCGGGATATTTGGCGACTTCCTGCATTGTGTACGCACGCACGAAAAACCGTTCCGGGATATCGAAATCGCTCACCGTACGGCTACCCATTGTCATTTGGGCAATATTGCCTACTGGCTTAACAGACCATTGAAATGGGATCCGGTCAAGGAAGAGATAATCGGTGATCCGGAAGCCAGCCGCTGGCTCGGCAGGACAATGCGTGAACCATGGAGTCTCTAATATACGATTAACGATATCCCTTATTTTAGAAAGGAATTATCAATGCAAAATAGAACAAGAATACTTGTGCTGACTATTGTTTTGGGCCTTACAACCGTGGGTATAGGGGCAGTCGAAACTGACAAGCTTGTAAGTTTAATAGATACTCTCAAGTCGTATAAGTACGGTAATTCGGGCGGAGTTGATTTGCGCTGGGTGGAGACGCAGGTTGGGATGGCTTCACAGGACCCAGGCGTCCGTGTGCAAGTCGAGCAGAAACTTATCGAGGTTCTTGCTGCGGCAACGACAAACGATGCAAAGCAATTCCTGTGCAGGCAGCTTCGCACAATCGGCACGGAAAAAGCCGTACCGCAGCTCGAATCAATGCTGACTGATCCTGAGATATCACACATGGCACGTTATGCCCTTGGTAAAATTGACGCTCCTGAGGCGGGCGAAGCTCTGCACAGGGCACTCAAAAAGACATCGGGCAAGGTGAAGGCCGGCATCATAAACACCCTGGTTCAGGTCAACTACGGCAAGGCGCTGGGGGATTTTATGAAACACATCGGCGATTCAGACAAGGATGTATCAATTGCAGCCATAAGAGCTACCGGACACTTCCCCTGTAAGAGTTCAGTGAGTGCATTGCGGAGAACACGTCGCTCTGCTGATAAAGATATTCAGGTTGAAATAAACGCCGCTCTGCTCACCAGTGCCGAAATCTTTCTTGCAAACGGCGATAAAAAGCGGTCAGCGGCAATCTATGAGGACTTCTACTTTGGCGAATATCCGGGATATCTCCGCGTAGCGGGCCTGAGAGGTCTTGCATCTGCTCGCGGCGAGGAAGCCGCAGGTCTACTGGTCGAAGCCATCAAAGGTGACGATGTCGACCTTCGCAGGAATGCTATCGGAATGATGGCACTGATAAAAGGTAGGAAAACGACAGATATATTTGTGAAGCTGTCAAAGTCGCTGCCCGCCGACGGACAGGAACAGATTGTCCGTTCACTGGCTGCGCGTGGAGATGTGTCAGCTGTCCCGGCGATTATCGAAATGACAGGCAATGAACATGAGAACGTTCGCCTCGCCGCTCTGGAAGCCCTCGGTGATATCGGAACTGAAGAGGCCATCAAGTATCTGGCGAAGTCGGCGGCGACCGCAGGCGATCGGGAAAAGCGGATCGCAAGGGCAAGCCTGGTACGTATGAAGGGTGAGGGTATCGACGAAGCATTTATAAGCGCGATCAATTCAAACGATTCCGTGAGCCGGATAGAGGTCATTCGAGCAATCGGCCAGCGTGGTGACCAAAAGCCATTTTCTACACTGCATAAGGTTGCTAAAACAGATACGGATGAATCCGTTCGCCGTGAAGCTATCCTTTCGATGGGCAGAGTCGGTAAGGCAACAGACCTTGAAACGCTGGTACAGTTAGCGGTTACTCCGAAGGATCCGGGAGACCGTTCTACAATCGAAAAGGCCGTTGTCATAGTGTTCAATAAGATTGAGGACGAAAATTCTCAGGCAGCTCCTGTCATAGCCGCCTTAAAGAAGGCTCCGAATGAGGCAAAGCCGGTTTTACTGAGTCTTCTTACAAGATGCGCCACATCGAAAGCCCTTGACTCGGTGCGTACTTGCGTTAAATCTTCCGACAACAAGGTCAGTGACGCAGCTATTCGTGCACTGGGCCAGTGGCCCGATGCCGCTCCTGCCGGGCAGCTCTACCAGATTGCCTCCAGTAGCACAAATCCTGTGCATAAGGTGCTGGCCCTTCGCAGCTATATACGCATGGCAGAGCTAATGCAGGAACCCATGGCTGCGTATAATAAGGCGATGAAACTGGCAAGTCGAACCGATGAGATCCGTCTTGTGCTGGCTGGGCTACACCATGCCGGTTCGCTGGAAGCGCTAGAGATGGCTGAAAAATATATGTCAGATGAGAACCTTAAGGCTGAAGCATACATGGCAGCAGTGAAAGTTTCAAATGTCTACTGCTGGCAGGACGGAAAAAGGGCAAGGGCTACTCTGGATAAGATTATTGCTGATGCCCCGAATGACAATATTCGCAACCGGGCCAGAGATGTTATCAAGAAGATGGAAAGATATAAGGGCCTTGTCGCAGTCTTCAAGGGTGCAGGACCATACAGGCTCAAAGGAGTAAATGATGGCAGAAGAGTTTTTGAAACGGCTTTTCCCCCGGAAAAGAATCCCGACGCAGAAGAAGTCAGGTGGCAAATTGTTATACCGGAATTTGAAGGTGATAACAGAATCAATCTGCACAGAACTTTCGGCAACATGGATTACTGCTGTGCGTATGTGCGAACAATCATTCACTCTCCTGTCGAACAGGACGCCCGTATCAAGTGCGAGGCGGATGATTACATCAGGGCCTGGCTAAACGGCAAGCAGGTTATCCAAGATATAAAACTACAACGTGGTGCTAATGATTTTATGCTCAAGGTCGGTGATCACGGCGGCGGCTGGAATTTCAAATGCCAGATACTAAAAACGGACGGTTCAAAGCTCGAAGGACTAAAATTTGGGCTTAAATAACACATATGTAATTCGGGAAAGAATTTCCAAATCGTTTTGGTGTTCTCATCAATTGACAGGAGGCTTCATGCTGGAAAGAGTTTGCACTTTGCGTATAGTGACTTTGTTGATGATGTTTTCTTTTGTCCTGATAGCCGGTATGGCCGTCCTGTCAGTCTCGGATTCGTCCCTGGGACCGGAAAAAGCTTCTATTTCCGCGGTGATTCAAAAAGCCGGGGATACAGACAGTGATAGCGTACGCTTATATATGCTCAGGAAACTCCGAGAGCAACCAAAACTCAACGAAAGTTTAAAGGCCGATCTGGATCGGCTCATAGTACAAATCGACCGATACATTAACGAGAGAAACCTTACATACTTCGGCAGAGAGGTCAGCCGAAAAACAGATTTTGATTTTGGGATATCGGAAGACTCGGTGCTGTATCCACTGACCTGGCTGTATCGCGGACGTATGGTCATCTGGTACGCGATGGAATCCGGCGGCGTCTGGGCAAATCCACAGAGAAGAAGCAGGTTCTTTGGCATCGCTCGAAGTTTTTTTGAGAAATATTCGGAAGCCTTTCCTGAAAACAAGATTGCCCGAATGTATTTGGGGGAACCAATCGGACCAACAATACAATACGAATCTCCTTCCGGTGCC
>JABAHS010074545.1_pt2 | contig 20994 bp, 18 predicted proteins | sample 7062111 | NCBI WGS metagenome assembly JABAHS01 (sample SAMN14534600, study PRJNA622989) | marine sediment metagenome | biome: marine biome [ENVO:00000428]; feature: marine pelagic biome [ENVO:01000023]; material: deep marine sediment [ENVO:00002113]; isolation source: pool of 4 deep marine... | reverse complement strand
GGGCATCAGCTTTTTCGTTCTTAGTTTTGCGGGTTTTCGGCTGCCAGATTAGTATGTCGTCTCCTTCGGTTTTAAACCATTTAAAGTCGTTCGGATCAAACGTAATCTCGCGTATTCCATCTTCGTCGATATTATTTTTGCCTTTACTGTAAAGGGTGAAGTTCTCTTGAGTGAGCTTATAGACAAATGAATTCCCATTGATTGGGTCAACAAAGATCTCGGCCGGAGCCAGTGATTTTACTTCCTCCAGCTTTTCCGGCCATCGGTCGTTCTCGTTCCTGTATCGTCTCAAGGCAATAATTAGATGATTTCCTCTTTGCTCTGTGATGTTTCGAAGATATAAGTCGTGAATACTGTAATATGATTCCTCTGACATGCTTACCAACAACTTAACCAAAAAGCCAAAGTTAAACCTGATTCGTGTAAAGTTCCACGGGGTTAACAACGAAAAAAGTTCCGGGGGCTCTCTTTGCCAATCGAAATCCGGCTCAATCATTGCGTAAAACTGCTCATAGCTTCCATCAATAATCTCACCAGCTTTTTGTGGTGTTGAGGGCACAACAAACCAGCCCAAAATTGTACCTGCCTTAGCAAGTTTTTTTTGCCAGTAGGTTAATAGCGGCAATTCTTCCGGGAATTCAGACCTCATTGCGGCTATGGGGTCACGACTAAATCTTGTTCTGCCTTCTGAATTTACCTGGTAAGCCATGCTACAGATCAGATTCTTCGTCATTAGCTTTTCGCATTCAAGGATCCTGGTTATGTCAGAGCTCCAATCATATTTAATATCCACCACAGCTTTTTCAATAAGATTTAGATGTTCTTCTGTGGCATCGGTGGTTACAACGAAGGCCTTAAACCGACCAAGTGCAAGGTCTTCTACGGCCTTTCCAACCAGTATCTCCAACATTGTGGACTGCTGCCACAAGTGGTCACCGATTTTTTTAACACAAAGATATTTCTCCAATCCTTCTTCAATTCGACCTTCGGCCATATCATTGTTGCCTGCACGGACAAGTAAAAATGCCCAGCCGCGTATATTCGGGAGATAGTCCATTATATCGGACAAACTTAAAGTATCATGAGTTATGGGAAATACGCATTTTTCTACTTTCGAAGCTTCTAATAATTTAGTGATTGTTTTTTGGTGTTCTTGCAACCATGTGGCCAGTTCTGGATAGTCTTCGCTTGACCAGGCTTCACGGAGTGTCAAATGATCGATATTGGGATCTAAGAAATCAGGATGTATTGTATTAGGACCGTAATCTTCGAGAAGTGCGTTGTAGATTGTCGCGGCGTTTTCGGAATCAGGTATTGCGTATTTGGCTTCGAGAGCGGCTAATTCTTCGTCGAATGTGTACGGCCGCCAGCCTTCACTATCTTCAGGCAAAAAGACCCAGATAATCAGCACCAAGACGACAGTGGCAACGGAGAGCCAGAACCATTTTCTGTAAGGTTTCGGCAGGACGGTACAAGCCGCAAGAACAATGAGAAGAAGCGCGATTACCTTCCAGGGTGCTTGAAAGATAAGTGCCGCGATTAACAGTAAAACAAGCAGGCCCAGGCCGGTCCATTTTACTATTCGCTTGTAAACTCCGGGCTTTTTCTTTTCAGTCTGCGGCTTCTTTTTAACCATCTCTTTTGCGCTCCGACTCTATCTCTATTATACGCACAGAAGGGCGGCTTTATTCAAGCCTTTTTCGGCCATTACGCCCTCTGCTTTTTTTATCCGGTTTAATTGGCATTAAGGCCCGGCTTCGATTGGTTACTCTGCGGTTTTTTCCGGTATAAAAACCGGGCTGCGATAGCACCTGCCGATTAAGCAGAGAAAGTAACCAAACCGGACATCCAAAGGCGATTGTCTTTCGTTGAATTCACCGACTCAGGGATTAGTATCTTCCTGCTCGGGCAGTTCGAGTAGGCGGACATCTTCCAGGTCAACTTTCCGCGCAGAGGCCCGCTTGTTGGCGATGAGGTCTTCTCTGGATAGAACGAAGAAGTCCTGTCCCTGGTAGTTGACGGTCTTACGTCTGCGCCATGCATCCTCAAAGGAAACTCCGGGAGTAGAGGTCTGCACGTCAATCCTTATGCGATCATTGAAAACCGTGATTTCATGCTTAACGATTTCCGCGGCAGTGGTCATGGTAGCTGTGCCGAATCCCGCCTCCATCAAAGCCTCCAGTAGCCGCTGAGCATTCTCGGTGGTAGCCTCAATCAGGATATCAAGGTCGAAGGTGGCACGGGGGACACCATACAGTACCGAGGCAACACCCCCGATAACCATGTATCTGACCTCATGTTGCTGAAAGAACTTGAACACGTCCTGCAATCGGTTCAGCATGGTTTCGATCCTTGAGTTTGGGATTGACCGACAAGGCCAAGTCGATGAAACTACAAAACACCTCCATGCGGTCTGCCATGGAAAGAGACCTAAACCAGTGGGTCTTGGCCTCCATCGACTCTTGATTTCTGTCGTGCTCAACAGTTTTTGTCATAACTGGTATCTTAACAGAATATGGTGTGGCCCGCAAAGCAAAAATATTAATCCCGTCGTCCAGGTTTCTTTCGCTGCTTACACCTCAAGTTGTTCCCGCAGGTGGCTTAGCAACTGGTCTGTTGAGACCCGTATTTGCTCCATTGAATCGCGCTGGCGGACGGTTACGGTGTTGTCCTCTTTAGTCTGGCCGTCAATGGTAATGCAGAACGGGGTGCCGGCCTCGTCCTGCCTGCGGTAGCGCCTGCCGACCGCACCTTTCTGGTCGTAGAAGCAACTGAAATATTTTTTCAGGTCATCGTAGATATTTCGCGCTATTTCGGGCATGCCATCCTTCTTAACCAGCGGGAAGACGGCGACCTTTACGGGTGCAAGGGCGGAATGGAACCTTAGAAGGTTTCTTTTTTCGCCGCGGACCTCTTCCTCGTCATAGGCATCGACCAAAAAGGCAAGCGCGCTTCTGTCGATGCCGGCACTTGGCTCGATTACATAAGGGATGTAGCGTTTCTTCTGCTCGTCGTCGAAGTACGATAGCGGGCCTGACTGGTAATCATCGGCTTCGTTTGAAAGTTCAATTTTTGTCAGGTCGCGGTCGTTTTCGAACCATTTGTTGAGCGTTCTCATTCCTCGCTGGTGCTGTCTTAGGTCGAAGTCGGTGCGGTTGGCGATTCCTTCCAGCTCCTGCCAGTCGCCTGAGCCGAACGGGAACCTATACTCGACGTCGACACATGCCTTTGCGTAGTGGGCAAGCTCGTCGGCATCGTGTACGCGGAATCGCAGGTTTTCTTTCTTAAGGCCCAAATTCGTATACCAGTTAAAACGTGCCTGTTTCCAGTGCTCGTACCAGTGGTCATCGGTGCCGGGCTCGCAGAAGAACTCAAGCTCGGCCTGCTCGAATTCGCGCGTTCGGAAGATAAAGGCCTTGGTGGTTACCTCGTTGCGGAAGCTTTTGCCAATCTGGGCGATGCCGAAGGGGATCTTGACCCTTGTGGTATCGAGTACGTTTCTGAAATTGGCGAAGATTCCCTGGGCCGTCTCAGGGCGAAGATACAGCGTCATCGAGTCGTCGACGTTGGCTCCCATCTGTGTCTCGAACATCAGCTTAAACGGCATGGGCTCTGTAAACCGACCGACCGTGTTGCAGTTGGGACAAACTTTATTGCTCAAATCCTGGGCTTTGGCCAGGGCGGCGTCGATTGCAATATGCTCGGTGTGCTCCTCGGCCTGCTCGGTGACCTTTTCCTTAAGGTGGTCGACCCGGGTTCTGGTATTGCACTTTTTACATTCAGCGACGAGGTCGGCGAACTGGTCGGTGTGGCCGGAGGCCTTCCATACCAGAGGGTGCATAAGTATGCTGCAATCGAGGCCGACAACGTCGTCCCGCATCTTTACGACCGCCTTCCACCACGCGCTTCGGACGTTATTTTTCAATTCGACACCGAGCGGGCCGTAGTCGTAGCAGCTTGCCAGTCCGCCGTAGATTTCGCTGGACTGAAAGATAAAGCCCCTTCGCTTGCAAAGCGATACGATGTCATCGAGCTTTGTAATTTTAGCCATAATGTACACTCCATAATCAATAAAAGGCTTATTATATAGGTGAAACCGCAGATTACAAGGATGGAAAAACGTAACTAACACAGATGGAGAGCATGTAATCGTCCCAAGAACTGTGGTTAAGTAATAATAAGAAGGCCTCTNNCCAAAAACACTACAGAACCATCTCGGCTCAAAAATTTTCCCACAATCGTTGGGACGATTATGGAGAGCATTGCCAATTGATTCGGTTTGAATAATATGATACAATTAAGCAGGTAATATAATATTCATATAGAATATCAGCCGGTAATCCTGAAGAGAATAAGAATGGCGGGTGAAAGATGGAGAGGTTCAGACAAATCATTGCCCTAACGGTGTGGATAATTCCACTTTTCTTTACGAACACAGCGGAATCAGGTGTCACCGGGAGTGGGAGCTTTATCATCACCCGACTCAATAACGGCGAGCCGATTATCACTCAGTCGATGTTCGAGGCGGTCGGAGCGGGTTCCGACGGCTCCAATATCAATGGCCCATCGCTGCTTCGTATTCCGGACTGGATTGCTCCGGAACACCGCGCCGACCCAAACGCCGTTTACTACATCTACTTCGCCCACCACAACGGCAACTACATCCGAATGGCATGGGCCGAGTATCTCGAAGGTCCCTGGAACCTTTACAACATCCCCGGCGGCGGCGTATTGAGTCTCGGTATCAGCAACGGGAGCCTTTCTATTTCGGGGCACATCGCTTCGCCGGACGTGCATGTCGACGACGCCAACCAACGCATTATAATGTACTTCCACGGCGGCAGTGTCAAATGGAACGGGATTAACCGGGGTCAAAGCACATGTGTCGCCACATCTGTCTACGGTCTGGATTTCAACGGCCGGGTTGAAGAAACAATTTTGGGCAATTTCTACTATCGCGTCTTTGCCCATGGCGGGCAGTTGTACGCCATCGCCAAGGAGGGATGGGCATGGAAAGCCCGCAATCCCGATGACCCCTGGAATCCGGACGGCATAGATCTCACAGAAGATTACCTGTGGACAAGGTCGGCAGCAAATCCCTTCGCCGCTCTCGATAAGACAGTACGACACAACGCCCTGCGTGTCGTCGGCGATACGCTGCATATCCATTACAGCTGCTACCCCGACGAACCCGAACGGATACTGTACTCGACAATCAACATGAGCGGTGGCAATTTCGATAACTGGGTTGCAACGACTCCGCCCGAAGAAATCCTCGAACCTGAGTTGATCTGGGAGGGCGCAGACCTTCCACTGGAAATGTCCCGTGAGGGATCAAGCACAAATGTTCGACAATTACGCGACCCGGCCTTGTTCACGGATATCGACGGGGTGCACTATCTGCTGTACACCGGCAGAGGCGAGGAGGCAATCGGCCTGACCTTGCTCCAACCGGTTTTGGCGGGCGATTTCGAACCTGACGGCGATGTGGATTACTGCGATTTGGCTGTTTTGGCGGGAGAGTGGCTTTATGAATCGGGAGAGCTTATCGCTGACCTTGACGATGACGGCGGAGTCAGCTTTACTGACTTTGCCATCCTGGCAGGAAACTGGACAGGACCGTGAAATAACTTCGCCATAACAACGATACAACGTCATAAAGGTCGGTCATCTTTGCTATAGTTTTTTCGAAAAATCTATGGCTGCGAATACCATTACAGAGGGAGAAAATGAGGAGGGAGGTTTGCGATTAAAGAGCATTGCTTATGATATTGATAATCTTCTGAACGATTTCGGCGTGCCGCTGCTCATCTTTGGCGATTACGGCGAATGTATTTTTTATACGCTGGTTCTCAACAGAGGGCTCAGAGGAAATCTTTAGGTACAAATCCCGCGCGGACTCCTCAAATGACTTCATCGTTTCGAATTCGCCGATTATCTTGTCTTTATCCTGCTGTGTTATCTTTGCCATACTTTTCTATTAATCCCAAGATAATTTTTCTGTGCCTACGGGTATCCTCGATGAGCGTAGTCAGGTCCTTTCGTATTTCCTGGAATATGTTCAGGTCCAAACCGGGGGGCCAGTTGTCCGGGTCCATATAGTCCTGATATACTCCGTTACTAATCTCGTCCTCCATATCCAGCGAGGCTGCGAGAAAACCGGCCAAGGTCTCGGGTTTTGGGTCAATAGGCCCATCTTTGCCACTATTTGCTCCTTCTTTTTCAATCATAATCTCAAAGTACAGTGTTTTCTTATATATGTCAACAACTTTTATGATCCTGTCGAGGTTGATTGCATACGGATTAATGAGAACATAATCAGCGATATTAATTGCGCTGCTAATCGATATTCGGTGCTATGTGTTCCTCATAGAAAAGTAAAATGGAAGGTAAAAGCGTCTTTGCAAGATAATCTTTGGCCAAGATATCATCTTTATTCTCAATACCCGGCCGGGGCCAGGGCAGTTCGTAGATATCACAGGCGCTGAAAATGCCAGCGTTCAAGTTGGAGCGATATATCACAACAATCTTATCGTCGGCAAAGACAAAATGATAGTCCTCGACGATGTTTTCGCCGAAAAAAACATCCACCACCGCCCGGAGTTTTTCTTTTGGAACGACGTATTCCTTCAACCGCCTGTTGTTGTCGGTCACCACACGGGCCAATCCCTTATCGTGTCCCCGAACGGTGACGTAAGGATCGGTATCGGGCAGTGAAGAAAACGCAGGGGCCTTATAATCGCGTTTCGACTGAATCGGATCGTAGCGGATGATGAGCGTTTCGCCGCCGAACGTGTTGGCATCACATGGAATCCTCAACTCAATCGGGGCGGCTTGCGGTTTGTAGAATATCGGATTTTCGTATTGTTTCCAGAGAAGCAGCTTCTGGTCCTCGTTTAATTGTGTCGTAGGCTGGTGGTTGGGCTTGAACGTATACCATATCCACCGGGGGAAATGCGGAGAAAGCTTATTATTTACAACGACCTTTCCACCCTTAAACTCCAAGAGGTTGTACACCCAGTAGTTATGACTTTTGCCATCCCTGCCCTTTACGCCTCGGCCGTTGATAAACCGGGTATGGATGAACCGGCAGCGCCCATCGCCTTTGATGTCCACGAAATAATCCAGCCCGGACCACAGGCCGGTTGTCGGCGTGACCGTATAACCATCACCATCGGAGAGGACAAAGACGACGTTGCAGCTAAATGTGAAGATGGTTCCGCATCCACCTAACAAGTATCTGATAACAAAATCCTCCCTGCCGTCACCGTTCAGCTCTGCAGAATAGACTCCAAGCCTTGACCAAACCTCAGCATATGCCACATGTGGTCCGCTGATGACATTACCCTGCGAATCCTCAACATAGAGCCATGACCATTGCCAGCCGGTTCTTTGCGCAAGGCAAAGTCTGGGTGCGTTAGGTCTGTCTTTGATACCGTAGTACTGCTTTTGCTTGAAATATCTCCTGGAACACCTTATATCAAGCGAGTCGCACGGCTTGAGTTCGAACACTTCGGGCCAATCGTCCGGCGCGAAAGGGCCGTGGTTTTTGTTGTAGGGCTCCCACGCAGCCTGACATAGAGAGGACATTAGAACTACGAGCGTGATGATGACAAGCCTTGTCTTCATTCGGGCTTCCTTTCCCTGATATCCCCGGCGTGCACACTTATTCAGTAATGCCATCACCGAGACTTACACCGATCATTATACCTCTCTATTCTCAAATTTCGACCTTTTTCCGACAGCTTCTTGAAGGTTTTTACGAGATACGCTTCACAAATCCGGCAGGCTCTTGGCCAAATTTTGGTTTGACAGCGATTTGAGTTCATGTGTATTATTCAGCGTGAAAAGTGAACCAAGTCCCATTTAGAATAATGACAAAGCGAACAACATATAAAACAATAGCGATTCCTGCAGCATTCGGTGTTCTCTTTGTACTTGTTCTATGTATTATGATATGGTGGGAGCATATCGCTATTCATTATCATAAGCAGAGAGTCAAAGCCCTTCTGAACAAAAAACCCAAATATGACCCAGACAGCGGACTTTCCTACTTCGAAGAGGACTGGGTTCAAGCATTAGAAAAGCATAGAGACAAGCTCGTTAAATTAGGACATTTGCAGCGAAGAGAGTTTCCACTCAGCACTATTAAGTCACCATCATTACAGTTTCGCAGACTTTGGGAAGAACTGGGAACAATATTTCCAGAAAACCCTTATGCTGAGGGTCATGGCTATGATTCAAACAATCCGGCCACCATTGTGGTCTATGACCAGCCCCAAAAACTGCCCAAGTGGGAAAGAATTATTTTAGCTCACGATGCCCCATCCACAAATATAGTCAAGGTTGATGAGCAGGTAGATTCTCAAGACCTTCTTGCTTTTGTCGGCCATTGGGCTTATGACGAAGGAGAAGTCTGTTATATAATCAGCAAAGATTCAGAAGGAAGTGTTAGAATTGAAGAGCCTCCAAACGAGGCATGGCGAACTGTTTTAAGAAATGTACGCTTCGATGGTAAAAGGATAATGTTTGATAAGTTTAATTACATTGATCCAAATGAAGATTATAAAACAATAATTAATCCCTATGCTGATGATCCATTAAGTGGAGTACGATACGAAACAGTATTCGAACTAAATCCTAAAGATTCCAATGAATTGTTGGAAACCACGTCAGTGGTACATAAATATGGAATTATTTCGGACCCGAACAAGGGCATCCTGAGAAAACTTAAGTAATATGTGTGGCAGGATCTGGGCCAATGAAGCCAGAAATTTAATCTTTATTCATTTCGTTTTTTATTTGGTTCAGCAGATTGATCGCTTCAATTGGTGTCAGGTTATTTATATCGGTCGAGGCGAGTTTTTCCAAAACACTCTTGTGCTTTTGGACGAAGAGGGAGTCTTTGTCGGGTTCTTTTGTTTTGTGACGGGAGAGGTGTTCGCCGGTGGCTTCCTTTTGGAAGGTGCTCTCCAATTCTTCGAGGATTTCTTTGCTGCGTTCCAAAATGGATTTTGGAACGCCGGCCAGCTTTGCGACGTGTATGCCGTAGCTTTTGTCTGTTCCGCCGGGCAGAATCTTGTGTAAAAAGACGACCTCGTCCATCCATTCGCGGACGGCGACGTTGCAGTTTCTGACGTTAGTAAAAAGCTCTGCCAATTCGGTCAATTCGTGATAATGCGTAGCGAAAAGCGTGCGGCATTTTATTTTGGTCGCGATATGCTCGGTAATCGCCCAGGCCAGAGACAGGCCGTCGTAAGTGCTTGTGCCGCGACCGACCTCGTCAAGGATTACGAGCGATTTTTCGGTGGCGTTGTTTATAATGTTTGCGGTCTCGGTCATTTCGACCATAAAGGTCGATTGGCCGCGGACAAGCTCATCGGAAGCGCCAACGCGGGTGAAGATTCTATCGACCAGGCCCAACTCGGCATCTTTAGCGGGGATAAAAGAGCCGGCCTGTGCCATCAATGCCAGCAGGGCAACCTGTCTTATATAGGTGCTCTTTCCGCTCATATTGGGCCCTGTTACTAGCAGAACGTCGCCGGCTTTTTCTCCCAGTTCGATATCATTAGGTACAAATTCGGCGCCGAGCATTTCGGCCACGACGGGATGCCTGCCTTCGTTTATAAATAACCGGCCGGTGTCGGTTATTTTGGGTCGAATGTAGCCACGGCGCTTTGCCATGTACGCAAGAGCGGTGAGACAATCGCACTGGGCGAGGGTGTCGGCAAGGCTTTGCAACCGGCTGACGTACTGGACGGCCTGTCGGCGGACTTCTTCGAAGAGCTGCTGCTCCAGTTCGAGGGCCTTTTCTTCGGCGCTGAGGGCCTGTGTTTCGTATTCCTTTAGCTCGTCTGTTATGTAGCGCTCCGCGTTTTTGATTGTCTGCTTTCGGACATAATCCGGCGGGACTTTGTCAGCGGCTGAGTGGTTTACCTCTATATAATAGCCGAACACTTTGTTAAAACCCAGTTTAAGATTGGAGATACCGGTTTGCTCGATTTGCTGTTTCTGATAATTGCGGAGCCAGCTTTGGCCGTCTTTTGAGATGGAGCGGAGGCGGTCAAGTTCCTCGGAAAAGCCTGCCCTTATGACGCCGCCATCACGAAGATGCGAGGGGCACTGCGGTTCGATTGCGGCTTCAAGCAGGTCGGCTAATTCGTCCATACTGTCACAGCGGCCGGCTAATTGTGCAAGTAAACCGGAGGAAAGTTGCTCTAAAACTTCGCGCAGCCTTGGTATTCTCCTGAGTGTCGCCGCAAGGGCAACTAAATCTCTTGGACTTGCCCTGAATGTGCTGATCCGGGCGGCGATTCGCTCGGGGTCGGATAAAGCTGAAAGTAACTTGCGAATTTCGGCCAGTTTTGTATCCGTTTCTTTTAATTCTTCGACAGCGTCCTGACGCAGTTCTATGGATGGAAGGTCACAGAGCGGCATACAGAGCCATGACCTGAACTTGCGAGCGCCCATGCCGGTCAGAGTTTCATCAAGGCATTCGAGCAATGAGCCCTTTTGCGTTTCTGTGCGAATCGTTCGAAGGACTTCAAGGCTTCGCAGGGTGGCCGGGTCGATTTGCAGGAATTTTTTGCGATTGATTTTTTTCAGGCTCTGGATGTGGCCGAGCGTGGTCTTTTGCGTTTCGTTGAGGTATTCGATAATTGCGCCGGCAGGAGGAATGAGGCCATCTTCGCCGTCGCCGATGCCAAAGCCTTCGAGGGTGGCGGTGCCGAAGTGCTTTAGGAGGCGCTGTCTTGCCTGATACGGGTCGAAATACCAGGCTGGACGCTCGGTTACGATTGCGCGGGTCAGTTGCTCGACATCTGCGGCGAGTTTTCTCGTCTCGGCTTCAAAAAGCTCACCGCGCCTGTCGGGCAGCAGACACTCAGCCGGGGAGAGTCGCAGCAACTCATCGAGCAGTTTTTGTTCGGGCAGGTCCTGGACGAAGAAGTGGCCGGTGGAAATATCCACCCAGCTAATAGCGGCCCGGTGTTTTGTTCCCAGACCTACGGCACAGAGGAAATTGTCCTCTTTGGCGTCGAGCAGGATATCATCGGTGAGCGTGCCCGGCGTAACGATTCGAACGACGTCACGTTTGACGACGCCCTTTGCTGTCTTGGGATCCTCTACCTGCTCGCAAACGGCGACCCTGTAGCCGGCCTGAATCATTTTTTTAAGGTACCCATCGACAGCGTGATATGGCACGCCGGCCAGCGGGATGGGATTGCTGCCTTTGCTCCTGCTGGTGAGCGTCAGGCCACAGACACGCGAGCAGGTCTTTGCATCCTCGTAAAAGGTCTCGTAGAAATCACCCATGCGAAAAAACAGTATGCAGTCGGGGTATTTTGCCTTGAACCGAGAGAACTGCTTCATCGCAGGCGTTAGTTTTTCATTTGGAGCGGCCATAGTGCAAGATTATACAGGAAGTTGGCCGTTTAACAACTCTGTAATGACAGAGGTTGCCTGCTCTTTGGATTCGGCGTTTTTAAGTTGCATTAGGAGGTTCTCCTGCCGGGCCGTAAAACAGACAGCAGTATGCAGGTCAAAATCGGCTGCGCCGGCAAGCTGCTGGATCTTTTTCGCGAGGTCTTCGATACCGGTCTCGAATTTCGCACTTATCTGCACTGTATTAGCTAAAATCTTGGGCAATTCGCCGGTATCGAGCTTAGCGGGCAGGTCTGATTTGTTCAAAACCGTCAGTATTCTTTTACCGGCGATTGCTTCAACAAGCTGGGCGTTAAGCAGCGCCGCAGCCTGGCTGTTATCCAAAACGAGCAACACCAAGTCTGTATCTTCTAAAATCCGAGTGGTTTTTTGCTGAGATACCTTTTCAATAACATTTTCAGGGATTGCTGCAAGCTCTTTATCCAACCCTGCGGTATCAATCAATTCTATCGAAAGCGGGCCGATTTTACATCGTGCCGAGACCCAATCCCGGGTTGTGCCTTTGATATCGGTTACTATTGCTTTCTGTCGGCCTGCAAGGCAGTTTAAGAGTGTGCTTTTGCCGGTGTTCGGTGGACCGATTATTGCGGCTTTGCAGCCGTTGATAATTAATTTCGCTGTTCGGCTGTTTTTAAGTATGCGGTCTGCATCATCTTTTATTTGGTCGACAGATTCTGTGTTTATGATTTTTAGCCATTCGGCCGCTTTTTTGGCAAGTCCGCCATCGATTTGGTTTGCAATTAATTTAGTGCCCTCGATCGTTTTGACCAGTGGCTGGACGAGTTTGGCTTCGAGTTCGATAGTATTGATATGTTTTTGTGCCGTCAGGATTTTGGTAAGAAGCCGGTCTGCGGTCAGAAGAGTGACGCCCTGTTTGCCGAGTGACTGCATTATCATCTCCACAATGAGGGGATTGCCGTGACAGTTTATGGCATAAGTATCGGGGCCCTCACAGCCGATTGTAACATGGTCGATGGTCTCTTCAGCATCGACGATTGTACCGAGCAGTACTTTGCCAGGCTGAAGAATCGGCTTCGCTTTACCCGAAGGTTTGAATATTTTTTTTACGACGGTTTCAGCAGCGTCACCGAAGACATGAATGGTTGATATTGCTCCGGTTCCTTTGCCGGTCATTACTGCAGCGAAAGCAGTCATAGGTTAGATGACCTGCTCCATTTTTTCCTCGATATATTTTTTGTAGGCCAGGACTATGCCTTTTACGACCAGACCCGGCACATATGAATCAATATAATCGCAGTCTTTCTTAATTATTTCTGCGGCTGAGCCTGTAAGTACTGTGTGCGGCCATTTTCCGATACTCTCTGCGTAACGCCTGATAACCTCCTGTAGAGTTGCGACAGCCGAGTAATACAGGCCGCAGTTTATGGCCTCGGTTGTATTTTTCCCGTAGGGGGCTTTCGGCCTGGTGACTTTTGCTTTCGGAAGCTGTGCGGTATATTCCTTCAGGGCCCGCGCGCTGATTTCAAGGCCCGGGCAAATGACACCGCCAAGAAAAACACCATTATCATCAACAAGGTCGATTGTGACCGCTGTGCCGAAATCTGCAACGACGACGGCATCTTTTATAACAGCGTAAGCAGCGGCGGCCGAGACTACCCTGTCGACGCCGACTTTCTGCGGCTCATCCACCCATAAGGACATAGGCAGGGGTAAATCCTGACCTATAACGTACAGCCTTTCATCGAGATTGTCTTTTGCTATTTTTCTTATGAGTTGGGTCCAAGCCGGTTTTACACTGCAAACAACAATGACACCGTCTCGTTTTCCTTCTTTAGAGCTTTCAGCAACGGGAATTTTCTCCCAGGCTGACTTGAATAGCTCAGTCAATTTGGCACGGGACCGGCCTGAGACAGACTTTATAAACTGCTCCTCGTCCTTCAAATAAAGGGCTGTTGTGATATTCGTATTTCCGATATCTACCGCAATTATGTTCATAATCCATGCCTCGGGGCCTTCGTTCACCCGTACTTAGCTCACTTTTCCTTTTTACTCTATTTTTTAGCTGATGTCAATCCGTACTAATATTAAATTCGGGACGACCAAGATTGGTAAACGCTTCCTTGCCAAAAGAGACCTTATGTGTTAATTTCTGATTTAACAAATTACTTTTGTATTACTTCAGAATCTATTATCTGAGGATTTTAACGTCTATCCTCGACATTCTGGATACAATAAAAAGGTTAAAATGAAAATCAAGGAAAAAGTAAGGTGGTGGGACCTTTCCGATGAAGATATTCTGCAAATGCGAATCCGTGACCTCAACTTATCAATTCAGGGTTCTCCAATAGAGGCTTTTATAGATAACTTACACAAGGAACTGGAATCAAAAGGAATTATATTCCATCCCCCCTGCTACCTTGCAGATGAATGGCTTTGCCCCGACAAAGAACCGATAATAGGTATTCCTTTTTGTCTTGCACACCCCAGACTTAAAAATATCGAGCAAAAAATGATGCTCGAAGTAGAAGGTGGCACCGAAAAATCTTTTATGAAGCTCTTACGTCACGAAACAGGACATGCTCTAAATTACGCCTATAAACTTTATAATAAGACCCGATGGAGGCAATTGTTCGGTCCTTTTAGCAGGAAATATTCAAATTCCTACCACTTTCAACCTTACTCAAGGCGTTTTGTCATACACCTTGAAGACAATTATGCTCAAGCACATCCGGATGAGGATTTCGCTGAGACATTTGCAGTTTGGCTTACCCCCAACAGTTGTTGGGAGGAAAAATACAAAGACCGGCCTGTCATAAAAAAATTACGATATATTGACGGACTAATTAAAAAAATCGGCGGCAATGCTCCAATAAATACAAGTCAGGGTCGGCCTCCCTGGGCAGCTTCACGAATGACCTCTACTTTAGGAGCTTATTATGAACGGAAACATAAAATGCTTGGTGAGGAGTTTAAAGGTTTCTATGACGACACCCTGAAGAGATTATTTTCAGAAAAGAGCGGCCATTGCTCAGATGAAAAGGCCTCAAAAATTCTGAGACGGCATCGTAAAGAACTTGTAAATTATATCTCTACGTGGACAGGACATCGCAAATATGATATCCATCAATTAATCAATAAATTAGCCAACCGTTGTGAAAACCTTTGTCTATATGGAAAAAATGAGGATATAATAGGAATTGCCTCTCTAATCTGTGCCATTGCATGTAATACACTTCGGATTCCCAAGAGGAACAATCGATAATGAAAAAGAGCCTAAATATTACGGTTTTGGTTGATGAAGCCGAAATCCCAGCAGGTGATTCTGAATTCTCGACTAAGCCTGAAGAACCTATCACAGAATACCATGTTATCAATGCGCTGCGAGCCTTGGGACATAACGTATCAATATTAGGGGCCGGAGAAAACATTAATTCGATGACCAAATCTCTCAAGGAGCAAAATCCAGATTTGATATTTAATCTTACCGAACACATAGGTGGTGATCGTCGATTTGATAAAAATATCGCTGCACTTCTCGAAATGCTAAAAATTCCGTTTACAGGCGCCGGCATGACAGGTCTATTGTTGTCCAGAGATAAAAGGTTGTGCAAACAGTTACTAAGCCTACACAAAATCCGTGTCCCCGGATTTGTTTCTTTTCCCAAGAACAAGATTATCCGGGTTCCAAAATTCCTTCATTTTCCATTGGTTGTTAAGCCCACTTTCGAGGACAGCTCCGAAGGCATTTCAAATGCTTCAAAAGTCGATAATGAAGAAGCACTCAGAGAACGAATACAATTTATACATGAAGGGTGGGAACAGGATGTAATCGCTGAAGAATATATCGAAGGAAGGGAGCTTTATGTGAGCATTCTTGGTAATAAGAGATTGCTTGTTTTGCCCATCCGCGAGTGCCATTTTAACTTCGATGGAAGCCAGGGANNATAGAGTTAAGTGGAACGCGGAATACCGGAAAAAATGGAACATACAATTCGGCCTCGCCAAGCTTGAACCACAAACGGTCAAAAATATCGAGCGTGTTTGTAAAAAAGTTTACAGGGTACTACATCTAAGGGATTATGGTAGAATAGACCTTAGACTCACTTCCGACAAAAAAATTGTCATTCTTGAAGCCAATTCCAATCCGGACCTCGCATATGGAGAAGAGGTTGCAGAAGCCGCTGAGAAATGTGGTATTTCCTATGAGAACCTCATTAAGCGAATTATAAATACCGCTTTACGACGGCAAGCCTGAGACTTATAAAAAAGTTTCGAAATTCCAGTAGACAAATCGCCCTGTTCGGTCACTATGTTTATAGATTACGTTAAGACTTGAGGGCCCCGAGTTGACACAACCAAGTGATAAAGAGCTGATACAGGCAGTATTGGCCGGTGAAAAAACAGGTTATGAGAAGCTATATGACCGTTATGGGCCGCTGGTACGGGCCATCTGTTACGATACTACCCACAATCTTACTGACGCCCAGGACCTTGCACAGGATGTATTTATGCGTGGATATGAGAGGTTAGGCCGTCTGCGTGACCGTGACCGTTTTGGAAAGTGGATCGTCGGGATTGCCCGATTGCGCTGCAAAGAATGGCGACGCCGGAGGTCACAGGGCCGGGACAGGTACGTTGTGCTTGAGGAGGGTGAGTTGGCTATCGCTAATCCATCGAATGACGGCCGGATAGAACAGCTTCAAGCAACGATTACAAAACTTCCGGAAAAGGAGCGTTTAGCCTTGCATATTTTCTATCTGCAGGGCAAGTCGGCCAACAATTCACACAGGATAATGGGCCTTTCAAGGTCGGGATTCTACCGCGTTCTTGAGAGGGCCCGGAAAAAACTGGAACGATTACTGGTTCAGGAATAGGAAACGATCTGATGAAAACGCCATTGGATAACGATTTGAAAATAGTGTACGAAGCGTTTAACCAAAAACACGACCACCTTCGCGAGAGTTTGATGGCTTCGCTGCCCGGTAGCATCAAACGACATAAACAAACGCCCTGGGTTGTTCCTACAAGGGATTTTATTAGAAGTACAATTATGAGAAGCAGAATAACAAAATTAGCCACCGCGGCGGTGGTAATTGTTGGGGTGCTTGTCGTCTTATATCAATTAGGCGTTTCAATTGGTGGAACGAGTGTTGCCTTTGGGGAAGTGCTCCGGCACATTCAAAACTCAAGCTACACTTTTGACTTGACTACAGTTGCAGAGGGAGAGGTTTCGCCTACGATTAAAGGCATGGTGCTTCGACCCGGCAAGCTTCGGTTCGATACCCCGCAAGTTATAGGAGGAGGAATTAGTACGATTGCCGATATTAGCACAAAGAAATCTCTTATTCTCTTTCACGGTCAGAAGACCGCTATGACGGAGATTCCAGGGGCTATAAGTGTTCCTGAAGAGGCTGGTCCCTTTGGTTTATTTATGAGACCGGTCGCAAATTTGTGGAACCTGAGGGACGGAACAGAAAAATCTCTGGGTGAAAAAGAAATAGACGGGCAACCCGCAGTCGGATTCCAGGTTCAGCAGGAAGGTAAAGACTATCCGTGTGAAATCGTTGTCTGGGCGCACGCCGAGACAGGCCGCCCGATTCGCGTAGAGATAACAATATACAATCCGGAGGATAGTTCGAAATCTATAACAATGGTTATGAGCCGATTCGACATAGACGCCGAATTGGATGAAGAGCTTTTCAGTCTGGAGCCTCCGGAAGGTTATACAATGGCATACCAGAAATCTTTAGAAGAAACTATAACAGACACCGAGTCAACGCCAGAGGCAGAGAAGATTGAACGAAGTCTCCTACTTTGGTCCCAAAACAAANNAAACCTATTGCGTTCCATGAAAAGATATACCTGTTCAGTTTGACAGAAAAGGGATATGTTGCACTAAAGCCGGAAGACCAGCAGCAGGTTACGAAGGAGACTATGGAGATATTATCACAAATCAGAGGACTTGTTAGGGAAATCTGGGACCTAGCGCGAACGGCCAAGTCAGGCCACGACTATCAAAAAACAGAGTTGTTCCTGGAAACCTCGTTGAATTTAGGAAGACTTATCAATCGAAATCCCGAAAGCATATTGATAGCACAGAGTTTTGGATTATCTATTCGACGCAAATCCTTAGATGAAATGGCGGCACTATACAAGGAGACAAATCGCCAAGAAGAACTGCAACGTGTGGAAAAGGAAATCCAAGAGGTGAATGCAGAAAGAGAGAGCTTTCGAGAGAACATAAAAAGCAAATTCGGAGGGCAATAGGCAAATATCTGATGAATATTAGCTTTTAAGCTCTTTGACTTTCTTCCACAACAATTCGCACAGTTCTTTGATTCCGGCACCGGTGACCGCTGAGATTGGGTAAACTTCTTTTTTTAGCTTTTCTGTCAAATCCTTAACGATTTTCCCATCGGGATCGAGGTCAATCTTGTTGGCAACAATAATTTCAGGCTTTTGAGCAAGGGCCTGGCTGTACTGCTGCAACTCGCTTCGTATGGCCCTGTAATTTTCCACGGGGCCGGAGCCAACCGTCGGCATTATATCAAGCATGTGGACGATAATTGTAGTCCTCTCTATGTGTCTTAGGAACTCGAAGCCAAGACNNATTGTAGTCCTCTCTATGTGTCTTAGGAATTCAAAGCCAAGGCCCACTCCGTCATGGGCGCCTTCGATGAGTCCGGGGATGTCGGCCAAGACAAACCGCCGGAAGTCACTTAGCTCAACGATACCGAGGACAGGCTCGATTGTGGTAAAGGGATAATCGGCGATTTTGGGCCTTGCGGCCGAGCAGCGGGAGATAAGCGTGCTTTTGCCGGCATTCGGCATACCGACCAGGCCGACATCGGCGATGAGCTTTAATTCCAGTCTTATATTCCTCTCCTGCCCCTTTTTGCCGGGCTCTGTTTGCCTCGGGGTTTGATTGATCGACGTGGCGAAGGCTTTATTACCCCTTCCGCCTTTTCCGCCGCGGCAGACACAAACCTTCAGTCCAATTTCGTCAAGGTCTTTGAGAAGAAGTTCATAATCGGTATCGTAGATGAGTGTTCCCGGCGGGACGGAGATTACCAGGTCCTGTCCATTTGCGCCGTGTTTATTCTGCCCTGAGCCGGGCTGGCCATTTTGAGCACGCCAGTGATGTTTGCCGGCAAAATCTAATAGGGTATCGAGGTTTTCGGCCGCGTGGAAATAGACATTTCCCCCCCTGCCGCCGTCGCCGCCGTCGGGGCCGCCCTTGGGGACGTACTTCTCACGGCGGAAGCTCAGACAGCCATTGCCGCCATCGCCCGCCTTAACCCAGATTTGTGCCTTGTCGATAAACATAACGCTCGTATATCGTACCCCATCTGTTATATAAAAAAAAGGATGGTTTGAAACCATCCTTTGTATTTACAGTGTTTTCTAATTTTCAATCAGTCAACGTGGACTCTCCGGCCCTGGAAACGGACTGTTCCCTCCGAGGTGGCGAANNTGGACTTTCCGGCCCTGGAAACGGACTGTTCCATTTGAGGTGGCGAACAACGTGTAGTCCCTGCCCATACCGACATTGTGACCTGCGAAGAACTTTGTTCCGCACTGGCGGACGATAATGGAGCCGGCCTTTACGGACTGACCGCCGTACAGTTTCACACTTCTATATTGGGGATTGCTGTCGCGGCCGTTTCTCGAAGAGCCTTGTCCCTTTTTATGTGCCATATCAAACTGCCTTTCCTGTTAATACCACATTATAGGAAAAAAACTGCAATCTTGTATTTTAATCACTGCAGAGGTTATTGTCCAGAAAATTTTTCAGGTATTTTGAAATAAAACTCACACGTCTTTTGGCCATTCGGCCTGCAATATGGCCTTTATCGCATCCAAATGCAGCACACCAACGGTTGCAAGTTTTATTTTGCCTTCAGGATCTATAAAAAAGCTACAGGGGATACCGCTTACCTGGTTGTAAGGTGCAGAAACTTCACTTACATCTACGGAAATAACCGTATAGTTAAGTTTTCGTTGTTCCACAACAGCCTTGACCCTTTCGGTGGTATTAGGGGGCATTGTAGTTATATAAGATATAGCCAGCATGGCCAGTTTGTCTTCTTCGGTGGTTTTTCGTAATTCGATCAGAGAGGGCATCTCCATTATGCATGGTCCACACCAGGTCGCCCAGAAGACAAGCATGACATCTTTGCCGCGATAATCGCTTAATCTGTGCTGTTTGCCGGTAATATCAGTCAAATTAAAGTCCGGCGCCATTTTGCCATACCAGGATGTAAAAGCAGCATCCCAGCCCCTTCGGAACCTGATAACGTCGTTTAGATTCAGGGCCGTTGTTGGCTGTTGCGGCTGCGGCTCCGTGATGGTCTTATTGGTGTTCTGGCTTGTGTTCTGGCTTGTGTTCTGGCTGGTGTTCTGGCTGGTGTTCTGCTCGTTGACCTGCTTTTTGCATCCGGCCGAGATAACCATAGCCGCGATTATTACCACTGCAAAAAGGGCTGACGGCCAGATGTATGTTTTTGTTCTATTTTTTCCTGACACTATATTTGTCCTTCCAAAACATTAATTAACGAGAATACTATACCACAAATGTACTTATATTTGAAGCTAAAGTTCACATATTTTTCAGCCCTGTCGACGAATATCAGCAATATCGGACGCTCCCCGGCTGCACTTCTGCCGGTGACACAATTTCCCGCAGTTCATAAAAAACCGGTTATTTTCCTTAATCGGTCGCACTTTTCATGAAGTTAGATTTTATAACCGGCCGGGATTTTCTGTGTAACCGCCCTTCCAATTTTGTCCAATTTATTGTATACTAATCGCCCTTTATCGTTTATCATAAGCGTTCGATGTACCGGATTAATGATACATTGATTCCGGAAGAAGAGAAAATTTGGGTGGACGGGTCAGGAAAAGTTCCATTTATTTTTGTTCTGTTTTGAATGTTAAGGAGTAAACAATGAGTTGTAAGAAAAACTGCTTTAGTGAGCCGATAGTTTTGGTACTTTGTGTTGTTTTACTGCTGGTAAGTGCAGGGGCAATCTTTGCTAACGTAAAACTACCGGCCGTAATCGGAGATAATATGGTTCTGCAGCGGGGCAGAGCGGCACACATCTGGGGCTGGGCTGATCCGAACGAGCAGATTACAGTAAGCGTTAACTGGAGGACTATGTCGTGGGAAGTTACCGCAGACAAGGACGGCAAATGGTCATTTGAAATGAGCCCACCTAAGACGGCCGGGCCGCACGAAATGACTATAAGAAGTAAAAATACGATAACAATTAAAAATATTCTTGTCGGCGAAGTCTGGGTATGCTCAGGTCAATCCAATATGCAGTGGTCGGTGAGAGCTTCAGCTAATCCTGAAAAAGAGATCGCAGCAGCCGACTACCCAAAGATTCGGTTGTTTACTGTCAAGCGAAGCGTGGCGCAAAAGCCACAGAACGACTGCGTGGGCAACTGGACAATGTGCAGCCCGGAGACAGTTCCGGGATTTTCAGCAGTGGGGTACTTTTTTGGAAGAGAGTTGCACAAAGAACTGAACGTACCCATTGGCTTAATTCACACCTCCTGGGGCGGTACCCCCGCTGAGGCCTGGACTCG
>JABAHS010012222.1_pt1 | contig 21002 bp, 17 predicted proteins | sample 7062111 | NCBI WGS metagenome assembly JABAHS01 (sample SAMN14534600, study PRJNA622989) | marine sediment metagenome | biome: marine biome [ENVO:00000428]; feature: marine pelagic biome [ENVO:01000023]; material: deep marine sediment [ENVO:00002113]; isolation source: pool of 4 deep marine... | reverse complement strand
GACAGATGCATCGCCGACATTGTCGGTCGCGTCGGATTCGGGGATAACAATCGTATCCTCCGGATCGTCATCTTCCTCGAACTCGTCGAAATCCTCGTCTTCAATGTCAGATTTGACGCTGCTTTCTTCAATGTTCATGTGCCGATTACCCCAGGAAAAGACACCTGTCGATCCTTGAATTTACGATGCGTCCATGCCGTTTTTGCCTGTATACCGCGAAAAAAAATCGGCTGCAAGCACCCAATCCGCACATTTTTATACCAGTCAGAAGCTCCTGAGAAATATACAAAAAGTGACGCTTTTCTACCGTATCAGGTTGTTGATTTCGAAAATCGGCAGGAGGATTGCGAGGACGATCAGGAGGACGATGAAGGCCATTACGATGACCAGCAGGGGTTGCATGATGCCGAGCAACGTGGCGATCAATCCGTCGACTTCGCGTTCCTGGTTGGTCGCGGCCCTGGCCAGCATCTCCTCGAGCTTGCCGCTGGCTTCGCCGCTGGAGATCAGGTGGGTGGTCATCGGGGGGAAAAGTTTGCTGGCCGCGAGCGACCGGCTGATCATTCCGCCTTCCCGAATTCTGAGCGCGGCTTCTTCGATGGCTTCGCGCATCGGAATATTGACGACGACCTTGCCGGCAATACGGAGAGATTCCAGGATCGGCACGCCGCTCCCCGCCAGGATGCTGAGCGTCTGCGTGAATCGCGCCGTATTGATGCCGCGTGTCAGCTTGGCGACAATGGGCAGTCGCAACAGCATGTAGTGATATCGGCGCCGTGGTCCTTCGCGCTTCAGCAGCTGGCGGATCCCGAAAATCAACAAACCCGTAACGACGATAACGGCGATCCAGTAGTCGCGAATGAAGTCGCTTGCGCCGATCATGATGCGCGTCAACAGCGGCAGCTGCTGATCGTAGTTCTCGAAAATATAGACGACCTTGGGAACGACATAAGCGAGCATGAAGCTGATGATTGCGACCGCAGTGACAACCAGCGCGATCGGATAGATCAGCGCGTTGCGGACCTGCTGTTGCAGAAGCTGGCGCGACTCGGTGAATTCAGCCAGTCGCTCGAGCACGGCGTCGAGATGCCCGGACTGTTCGCCCGCAGCTACGGTGGCCCGGTACAGTTCCGGAAACGCCTGCGGGAAATCCGCGAGACCGTCCGCGAGCGAGTGGCCCTCCATGACCCGCGAGCGCACGCCGAGAAGAATACTTTGCGCACGGGGGTTCTCATTCTGCTGGCTGACGGCCAGCAGCGCTTCCTCGAGCGGCAGACCGGACTGCGAAAGGGTCGCGAGCTGGCGGGTCAGCAGGGCGAGCTCGGCGGCCGACAATCCGCGTCGCAGCGAAAAACTCGTTTGCCGTTTGGATTCCTTCTGCGCGACCTCGGTCACTTTGACCGGGAACAGCTGGCGTTCGCGAAGCATCTGCCGAACATGTTTCGGCGTATCGCCCTCCAGCAGGCCCTTGGATTCCTTGCCGTTTTTGTCGAGAGCTACGAACTCGAACGCACCCATTGCGCTGTTCCTGGCGGCTAGTCGGCGCGGGTCACGCGCAGGACTTCTTCGAGCGTCGTGTCGCCTGCCAGGACGCGTCGGCGGCCGTCATCACGGATGCTCGGTGTCAACGTGCGCGCATATTTCTCGAGGTTCTGTTCGCTGGCGCCATCATGGATCATGGTGCGCATCGTGTCGTCGATGGCGATCAGTTCGTAGATGCCGGTGCGGCCGTGAAAGCCGCTGGCGTCGTCAACGCCGGGACGGTAGAGGGTAGGAGGGGACTCCGGGTCGAGCTTGAGCGTGCGGCACTCGTATTCGCGCGCCGCATAAGCCACCTTGGTGTCGTCGTCCAGCACGCGCACGAGGCGCTGGGCCAGGACGCCGATCAGGCTCGAAGACAGCAGGAACGGCTCGACGCCCATGTCGCGCAAACGGGTCACGGCACCGGCCGCGGTGTTCGTGTGCAGGGTGGACAACACGAGATGCCCGGTGAGGCTCGCCTGGACCGCGATTTCCGCCGTCTCGAGGTCGCGGATCTCGCCGACCATGACGACGTCCGGGTCCTGGCGGAGGATCGCGCGCAGCCCGCGCGCGAAGGTCATTTCGACCTTGGTGTTGACCTGCGTCTGGCCGATGCCGTCGATGAAGTACTCGATCGGATCCTCGACGGTCATGATATTGCGGCTGTTGTCGTTGATCCGCTCCAGCGCGGCATACAGGGTTGTCGTCTTGCCGGAACCGGTGGGCCCGGTGACCAGGATGATGCCGTGCGGCTTGTGGATTAGGTCGTCCATCATGGCCTGGGCTTGGTCGTCCATGCCGAGCGAACCGAGGTCCAGACGCCCCGCCTGTTTGTCCAGCAGGCGTAATACGACGCGTTCGCCGTGCCCCGATGGCATCGTCGATACGCGGACATCCACCGCGCGTCCGGCGATCTTCAGCGAGATGCGACCATCTTGCGGCAAACGCTTTTCGGCGATATCGAGTTTGGACATGACCTTGATGCGCGATACGACCAGCGGGGCGAGGGCGCGCCGTGTCTGCAGGACTTCCTGCAACACGCCGTCGACCCGGAAGCGGACGCCGAGCCGGTTCTCGTAGGGCTCGATGTGCACGTCGGATGCGTTTTCCTTGACGGCCTCGGTCAGCACCGCGTTGATGAAGCGGATGATGGGTGCGTCGTCGTCGCTCTCCAGGAGATCGGAGGGCTCCGGAAGTTCCTGGGCGACCTGCAGCAAATCGGTGTGCTCGTCAAGATCGCCGACCATCTGCATGGCCATCTGGCTGCCCTGCTCATAGGTTTGCTGCAGCATGCCGTCGAACGCCTCCGGGGCAACCCGGGTAAGCTTGAGCGGCATGCCGGCGAAGCGGCGCGCTTCGGCGAGGCTGAGCGGCGAAGCTCCGGTCCGATAGACGGCTTGGGCCACACCGTCGGTGATCTCCCGGATCAGGACGCCATGACGTTTGGCGAATGAGAACGGCAAGGCGCGACCTACCGGGGGATCGTTGACGAGCGCGAGTTCCTCGACGGTGTCTTCCTCGACCTCGAGAACGATTTCGGATGTGCTTTCCATCGACGTCAGCTTACTTGTTGTCCGTCGTATTGTCCGGTTGTTCGAGCGGGGGCAGGCTGGGACGCGCCTGGCCCGGCATCAGCTTGATACGATTGCCTTCGAGCGCTTCGCTGATCTGGTTGTACTTGGTATTCGTCTCGAATCGCGATTGCGCCGTATCTCGCAGGATCGTCGGGCGGATGAACACCATCAGGTTGGTTTTGACAACGTCCGACTTCTGCACCCGGAACAAGGCGCCCAGCACCGGGATGCTGCCGAGTATCGGGACGCGTTGCTCGGACTCCCGCAAGGTATCCTCGAGCAATCCGCCGAGGACCAGCGTCTCACCGTCTTCGACGATGACGGTGGTCTCGATGATGCGTTCGTTAGTGATCAGGTCGACAGCGCCGGCCGCTGATGAGGCGATGTTCGAGATCTCTTGCGAGATCTGCAGCAGCAGGGAATCGCCGCCTTCATTGATCTGCGGCGTGATCGTCAGTTTCACACCGACCTGCTCGCGCTGGATGGTCTGGAACGGGTTCACGGCGCCGACCGTGCCGCCCGTGTTGGAGAACGAGCCGGTGACGAACGGGACTTCCTGGCCGACGTTCAGGCTGGCTTCCTCGTTATCGGTCGTGACCAGCGTCGGCGTCGAGATGATGTTCGTGTCGGCATTGCCCTGCAGCGCGGTCAGCAGGGCCGCGAAGCTTACGCCGTTGTCCGACAGCCGGCCGACGCCGACGGTGATGCCTTCGCCAATCAGCCCGGTGGGATCTGCTACGCCGCCTTCCCCGGCGCCGATGGCCGCGCCGAGCTGGACAACGCCGGGTCCTGCGGACGGGAAGTTGGTCAGCGCGATCGGGTTGTTACTGCTGCCGTCGTCCACCGCCCAGGTCACGCCGAGTTCGGCTGTCCTGTCGGCAATGACCTCGACGATGATCGCTTCCACGAGAACCTGTGCGCGCTTGATGTCGAGTTTGTCGACGATGCTCATCAGGGAGCGCATCATCTTTGGTGGCGCGTTGATGACAAGAGCATTCGTCTGCGTGTCCGCCCAGACGCTGACATCCTGCGCAGAGGCGGCCGAGGTAGCCGCGCCTTCAGCGCTCGCCTGTTGCGAGAAATGCTGTTGCAACTTGGTCGAAAGTTCTTCGGCATCGGCGTACTGCAGATAGCGTACCTGCGTATCACCGCCGTCTTCGAGCGGCGTATCGAGATGCGCGATCAGCGCCCGAATTCGCAGTCTTTCGGTACGGTCGCCGCCAACCAGCACGCTGTTCGTGCGCGCATCGGAAACCAGCGATGTCGTGACCGGCGCGCCGTCGGTGCGCGGTGTCTGGGTGAGGGCGGTCAGCACGCGAACGACTTCAGCGGCCGAGGCGTGCTCCAGTCGCACGACTTCGATTTCCTCGTCGTTCGCCTGGTCGATGCGGCGGATAATCCTCAGCATGCGGTCGACGTTCGATGCGCGGTCGGACACGATCAGCATGTTGGAACCCGGATGTGCTGCGAGGTGGCCGTACTGCGGGATCAGCGGCCGCAGGATCGGCACCAGCTGTGCCGCGCCGACATTCTGCACTTGCACCACCTGCGTGACGATGTCGTCGGCTGCCGCGCCATCCATGTTCAGCAGGCCCGAATACTGGCGCGCCATGGCATCCGGGACGATCTTGATGATATCGCCCGTCGTCATGGCGACGTAACCATTGACCTGCAGGATCGACAGGAATGCCTCGTAAAAGGCGTCGGGCGACATCGGCGTCGACGACAGCATCGTCACTTTCGCCGTGACTCTCGGGTCGACGATGAAATTTCTGCCGGTCACTTCGCCGACCGCCTCGATGATCTGGCGAATGTCGGCATCGCGATAATTCGGCGTGATCGTCGGTTCCTGCGCCTTCGCCAAGGGCAGCACAATGAGCATCACAATCGCCGCCAGGGTCAGGCGTCGGCTGTTGCTTGATGAGAGCGCTTCTGAATGAGTTCGCACTGGATGGAAATCCTTCACTGGCTGTTATCGAGTTCGAGCTGGCTGGTGCGGAGCACGAGGACCTCGGGTTGACCGTTACGCTCAACGGTCACCGATACCTGCTCCGAGTCGCCCAGGCTCTGGAAAATTTGTGTGGCTTGTTGCGGATTGGTCAGCGCCGCGCCGTCGATGTCCTTGATCAGGTCGCCCGGCCGCAAACCGAGCGCAGCAAACTGTTTGCGATCGCGCCCGGGATAGACGCGGTACCCCTGCATTTGGCCGGATACGTAGTACGGGGTCGGCCGGATCACGTCGGCCAGCTTGCTGGCGTTTTGCGTGACGACGTTCTGGATACTCTGCGTGTTGGTCGCCCTGCTCACCGTCGTGGTGTTGCGGCGCACCGGCGCCGAGCCCTGCGGGAATTCCTTCGGTAGTTTGAGTACTTCGAGGATGCCGCCGCGATTCAATACGACACGATCTGCATACACGGCATGCAGCGTGGCGCCGGGCGCTACGGTGTCGCGAACCATGTAGATTTTTTCTTCATTGGCGGCGTCGGCGATGATCGCCACCGCCGACTCCGGGTCGGCGGAAGCGAGCGTCCCCTTCAGCGAGAGATTGAGACGGGTTTCGGCGAGATTCTCGAGATTCTCCTGCGGAGCCGGCGCGACGACCGCTTCGGGATCGGCTTCGCCGAACAGGTGGGCATCAGCAATCCGCTGCACATCGACCGATCCGCTGGTCGCGGCAGGCGAGCGGGAGATCTGCACGGGCGGGGCGATGACCTGGTCGCCGGCGTCGGAGCCGGGCATGAGCATCCAGATGACCTGGGCCAGCTGCCAGGCGATGCCGACCACCAGCAACAGGGCGACCCAGCGTGGCAGGGCGCGATTCATCGCCGCCAACGCGCGATCGGCATCCAGGCCGCTGAAATCAGACCACTTCGCCTCGACTGTCATCTTGGAAGACCCTCGCGTACGTTGCCCAACCGGGCACAATCCGACCCGGAACATACACATTTAAACGCAGCAGACGGATGATACGGTCTCAGGGCCGTCTACAACAAGTCAAAATCGAAAAAAATCCTATATATGGCAAGCATATACCTGCATTTCCTAAGCTTGATCTCAACAATTTGGCCGGGCGTCCCGATTTAACCTAAATCAGCGCGTCGACAGGGCTGGAGAATGCGCCCTGCCGCCCATATATAATGGGCCTCCGCGAACAGACAGACACGACAGAATCGCCCAAACGACATGTCAGACCCGAATTCGAACAATCCCGGCACCGACGATTTCGATCTCGCCGTCAAGGAAGCCAGGCCCAAGCTCAAGCGACCGCCATTATATCGCGTTGTTCTGATCAACGACGACTACACGCCGATGGAGTTCGTCGTGGAAGTGCTGGAGACCGTGTTCGGGATGGAGCGCAACAAGGCGACCCGGGTCATGTTGGAGGTGCATACCAAGGGCAAAGGGGTCTGCGGCGTTTACAGCTACGAAATCGCGGAAACGAAGGTGGCCCAGGTCACGAGTATCGCCCAGCAGCAACAGCATCCGCTGTTGTGTACGATGGAAGAATCCTGAGCAGGAAGGCTAGCGATGCTGTCAAGCGAACTCGAATTTTGTCTTAACGAAGCGTTCCAGAATGCGCGCGAGCGCCGCCATGAATTCATGACGGTCGAACACCTGCTGCTCGCCCTGCTGGATATCCCGCGCGTCCATGAAATTCTCAAGGCTTGCGATTCCGATATCGGCCAGCTGCGCCGGCAGCTGATCGAATTCATCGACGAGGCCACGCCGCTGATGCCGCTGGGCGACGAGGGCGATGTGCAGCCGACGCTCGGGTTCCAGCGGGTGCTGCAGCGCGCGGTCTTCCACGTGCAGTCAAGCGGCAAGAAGGAGGTCACCGGCGCCAACGTCCTGGTAGCGATCTTCAGCGAAAAGCAGTCGCAGGCCGTTTATTTCCTGGGGTTGCAGGACATCACCAGGCTCGACATCGTGAATTACATCTCGCATGGCATGCCGCAGGTGCCCGGCGGGGACGCTGACGAGGAGCAGGAAACGCCTGTCGATGCCGAGGGGGAATCGGATGCGTCGGCGCTCGAGAAGTACGCAACCAATCTCAATCAGCGTGCGATAGACGGCAAGATCGATCCATTGATCGGCCGCGATATCGAAATCGAACGCACGGTGCAGATCCTTTGCAGACGGCGGAAGAACAATCCGCTATACGTCGGCGACGCCGGGGTCGGCAAGACGGCCCTCGCCGAGGGGCTTGCCCGCATGATCACCGAGGAACGTGTTCCGGACGTGCTGCGAGACGCGACGATTTACGCGCTCGACATGGGCACCCTGATCGCCGGCACGAAATACCGGGGCGACTTCGAAAAGCGGCTGAAGGCGGTGATCCGCGAAGTGCGCGACGATCCGGGCGCGATCCTTTTCATCGATGAGATTCACACGGTGATCGGTGCCGGCGCGGCCTCCGGTGGCGTCATGGATGCGTCCAACCTGATCAAGCCGGTGCTCGCGAATGGCGAGATCCGCTGTATCGGTTCGACGACCTACAACGAATACCGCGGCGTGTTCGAAAAGGATCATGCGCTGGCCCGGCGATTCCAGAAGATCGATGTGCCTGAGCCGAGCCTCGAGGAGACGATCGAAATCCTTCGCGGCCTGAAGACCCGCTTCGAGGAACATCATTCGGTGACCTACGACGGCGCGGCGCTGGAGGCGGCTGCCGAACTCGCTGCCCGGCACATTAACGACCGTCGCTTACCGGACAAGGCGATCGACGTCATTGACGAAGCGGGCGCCAACCTGCGCCTGCAGCCAGAGGAAACGCGCGCCCATTGCGTGACTGTGGAAATGGTCGAGAACGTGGTCGCCAAGATGGCGCGGATTCCGCCGAAGAGCGTTTCCGCCTCCGACAAGGATGTGCTGCGCACGCTCGAGCGCGATCTCAAGCTGACGATCTTCGGTCAGGACACGGCCATCGAGGCCTTGAGTTCCGCCATCAAAATGTCGCGTTCGGGCCTCAACGAAGACGAAAAACCGGTCGGTTCATTCCTGTTTGCCGGTCCCACCGGCGTCGGCAAGACCGAGGTTACGCGCCAGCTTGCGATGGTGATGGGCGTCGAGCTCATCCGCTTCGATATGTCTGAATACATGGAACGCCATACGGTGTCCCGCTTGATCGGTGCGCCGCCTGGCTACGTTGGCTTTGACCAGGGCGGGCTGCTGACCGAGGCGGTCACCAAGAACCCGCACGCGGTCGTGCTGCTGGACGAAATCGAGAAAGCACACCCCGAGGTATTCAATCTACTGCTGCAGGTCATGGACCATGGCACGCTGACTGACAACAACGGCCGCAAGGCGGATTTCCGCAACGTCGTGCTCGTCATGACCACCAACGCCGGTGCGCAGGAGATGAGCCGTGCGTCGATCGGCTTTACGCAGCAGGACCACAGCACCGACGGCATGGCGATTATCAAGAAACAGTTTTCGCCGGAATTCCGCAATCGACTGGACGCGATCATCCAGTTCGCGCCGCTGGACGCGCACTCGATTGCGCGCGTCGTTGACAAGCTGGTCGTCGAACTCGAGGGCAAGCTCGGCAGCAACGACGTCACGCTGGAGCTCGACGATGCGGCGCGAAACTGGATCGCCGAGCGCGGCTATGATCCGAAGATGGGCGCGCGGCCGATGGCGCGGATCATCCAGGAGCACATCAAGCGGCCGCTGGCCGAAGAACTGCTGTTCGGCAGCCTGGCAGACGGCGGTCACGTCAGGATCACGGTCGGCGAAGACGATACGCTCGTACTGAATGCCGAGCCCGTGACCCGCGAACTCGAGCACTTGCCGGAAGACTAATCGGTGCTGGTGGCCGGAGACGGCGTGGGCTGGCGTTCGCTCAGGTTCTGCCGCGGTAGACAATGCGGCCTTTGCTGAGATCGTAAGGCGTCAGTTCGACGGTAACGGAGTCGCCCGTCAGGATCCGGATATAGTTCTTGCGCATCTTGCCGGAGATGTGTGCAGTCACGACGTGACCGTTCTCCAGCTCGACGCGGAACGTCGTGTTGGGCAGGGTCTCGGTCACGACGCCTTCCATCTGCAGGGCTTCTTCTTTAGCCAATTTCCCTCTTGCTCCGCTTCGATCAAGGTGCCGAATTGTGCAGAAACGGGCCGCCTATTGCAATGTATCCCCGGACTGTCAACGGCGGAAACACTGGATTTCACGGCGTTCTGACGGCCAGTCGACACGCTTGTCGAGAGACGCGCAGAAACGGCGGAGCTCGTTGCAAAACCGGTTGCGCGGTATGACGTCGGCGCCGAGGCTGCGCAGGTGCGGCGATTCCACCTGGCAGTCGAGAAGCCGAAAATTTCGCTCGATCATCAGAGAGCAGAGTGCGACGAGCGCCGCCTTCGATCCGTTGGACTCGTCGCTGAACATCGATTCGCCGAAAAACATCCGCTCGATCGCAAGTCCGTAAAGTCCGCCGGCGAGGCGTTCGCCATGCCAGACTTCGACAGAGTGCGCCCAGCCGTCGCGGTGAAGCCGGCAGTATGCGTCGCGCATCTCGGGCGTTATCCAGGTCCCGTCCTGGCCCGGACGGTCCTGCGCGCAGCGATCGATCACGGTCTCGAAGGCCGCGTCGAAGCTCACTTCGAAGCCCGAACGTCGCACTGCCCGGGCCAGTCGGCGGGTTACGTGCAGCCGCTCGGGATAGATGACGCAGCGGGGATCGGGCGACCACCAGAGAATGGGTTGGCCTTCGCTATACCAGGGGAAGATGCCGTGCGCATAGGCATACAGGAGCCGCTCTGCCGACAGGTCGCCGCCCGCCGCGAGCAGGCCGTCGGGAACATCGAAGGCCCGATCCACGTGCGGAAAAGTCTCCGGGGGGTCGTCGGCATTGATCCAGGTGATTTGCGGCGATTTCACGACGCGGACTCACGCTTGTAGGGACTGTGTTCGTTGACGACGTCGACGTAGCGGTCGACATGGCGTCCTTCCTCCTGCAGGAAACGACCGATCGCGTCAAAGAACTCCGGACGCGCCAGCCAGTGTGCGGACCAGGTGTTCACCGGCGTGAAGCCGCGACTGATCTTGTGTTCGCCCTGTGTGCCGGGCTCGAATCGCAGCCTGCCGTGGTCGATGCAGTATTCGATGCCCTGGTAATAACAGGTTTCGAAGTGCAGCGCGTTGTAGGTTGCGTCAGCGCCCCAGTAGCGGCCGTACAGCGTGTCCGGGGTGTCATAGAAGACCGCTGCCGCAATGGGCGAACCCGCTTTTTCTGCAATGACGATCAGGATGCTGTCCGGTAGACGTTGTGACACGTCCATAAAGAACTCGAGGCTGAAGTAGGGCAGCGAACCGCGGCGCAGGAAGGTGATGCTGATCAGTTCGTAAACGGCCCGCCAGGTCGCGGCATCCGCCTCGCTACCGAGCAGGCGCCGGAAAGTGATGCCCTGTTCCCGGACATGACGGCGATCGCGGCGAACTTTCTTGCGCTTGGCCGCGCTGAAGCCAGCCAGGAACTGCTCGAACGATTCGTAGTCGTGATTGTGCCAGTGAAACTGGCAGTCCTTGCGCAGCTTATAGCCGGCCGACTCCAGCGTTGCCAGGTCCGAGCGATCCGGAAACAGGATATGCAGCGACGAATAGTTGCCCTCCGCGGCAAATGCTTTCGCGGCATCGAGCAGCGCCACCCGGCACTGCGAATCCGTCGTCAGCAGCCGCGGACTGGACGCCGGCGTGAACGGCACGGCCGACACTAGTTTCGGATAGTAGGAGAGGCCGGCCCGCTCGTAGGCGTGGGCCCAGCTCCAGTCGAAGACGAACTCGCCCCAGGAATGTGTCTTTTCGTAAAGCGGCATCGCGCCGACGAGAGTCCCGGCTGCGTCCCGCATCCCGATGTGGCGGGGCAGCCAGCCGGAATCCCCGGCTGCGCTGCCGGAGGTTTCTGCAGCCAGCAGGAACTCGTGTCGGAGAAACGGATAGCGGGGATCGACCAGCGCGTTCCAGTCCTGCGCCTCGAATTCGCCTATGCTATCGGCAATCTTGGTCCGCATTGCCTCTGCCGCTCGTCATGCGGCGGCGTCGCCCGCCTCGTGCTCCGCCGCTTCCGCGTCCAGGAATTTTTCGGCATCCAGCGCCGCCATGCAGCCCGCGCCCGCGGAGGTGATCGCCTGGCGGTAGACCTGGTCAGCGACGTCGCCGGCCGCGAACACGCCCGGGACGCTCGTTGCGGTCGCATCGCCGGCGAGGCCGGTTTTGACGACGATGTAGCCATTCTTCATCTCCAGCTGGCCGTCGAACAAGCCGGTGTTCGGGCTGTGGCCGATCGCTATAAACACGCCAGCGAGGTCGATGTCTCTGGTTTGCGATTCGTCGAGCGTGCTCCTGACCCTGAGGCCGGTAACCCCCGAGTCGTCACCCAGTACTTCATCGACAACATGGTCCCAGAGGATATCAATGTTGCCGTCGCGCGCTTTCTGGAACAGGTGGTCCTGCAGGATCTTTTCGGCTCGCAGCGCATCGCGTCGGTGAACCAGCGTGACCTTCGACGCGAGATTGCTCAGGTAGAGCGCTTCTTCCACCGCCGTGTTGCCGCCGCCGACGACGGCGACGTCCTTGCCGCGATAGAAGAAACCGTCACAGGTGGCGCAGGCGGACACGCCTCTGCCCTTGAACGCCTCTTCGGACGGCAGGCCCAGGTACATGGCCGTGGCGCCGGTCGCGATGATCAGCGCGTCGCAGGTGTAGGTGCCGTAATCGCCGCTCAGCGTGAAAGGCCGGGATGACAGGTCAGCTTGGTTGATATGGTCGTTAACGACCTCGACGTCATAGCGCTCCACGTGCTTCAGCATGCGGTCCATCAGCTCCGGTCCCTGCAGTCCCTCGACGTCGCCCGGCCAGTTGTCGACATCCGTCGTGGTCATGAGCTGGCCGCCCTGTTCGACGCCGGTGACGATCACCGGTTCCAGGTTCGCGCGCGCGGCGTAAACGGCGGCTGCGTAGCCGGCGGGACCTGATCCCAGGATAAGAACGCGGCAATGTTTGGTTTCGCTCATGTATAATTTGCCTCAAGGGTTTTCTGATAAGCACTTCGCCGGGCAGGCCTTCCAGTTCACCCGACCAGTTCAGCGATCTGCGACCGTTTGGCTCGCATTCAAGGAGCGCAGGTGTAACGCCTGGGCGCCGGCTGGCAAGTGTAGGGAAAACCTGTGACACCCGTAAAGGGTCGGTAAAGTTTGGGCATGCATGCGTTTGGGGGCGCGATTTCGGTATTCGTCTGCATTCATGGTAAACCTGCAGGGGCAGGGTATTGACCCGCATTTGACAATACTTCCTGATTTAGGATGTATTAGAATCAGTGGGTTAGCAGAGATTTATCGCAAGCTACTTTAATATGGCCAGAGCCAGGGCATCACGCAATCAGCCGCAGTCGCGGCTGTCCGAGCAGGTTGAGAAAACGTTACGCGAGGGCGCGCTGGCGATTTTCGTCGCTTTGGCGATCATCCTCTGGTACGCCTTGTTCACCTACGACCCGAACGATCCCGGCTTCAGCCAGGCGGGCAGCAGCGCAGAGATCAACAACGGCGTCGGCAGATTCGGCGCGCTGCTTGCCGATCTCCTGTTCAATTTGTTCGGCCGGCCCGCCTATCTCTTCACGGTGATGGTCTTCTATTTCGGCTGGATGATATTTCGCGATCAGAAGACCAGCGAGACCTTCACCCGCGCCGAATTCGGCCTGCGCTTCGGCGGCTTCGTCGCGACGCTGCTGACCAGCTGTGGTCTCGCGACGCTGCATTTCTCGGATACGGGCTTCAATGAGACTGCCGGCGGCATCGTCGGCCAGATCGTCGGCGACAACCTGGCGTTCCTGATGAAGCTGCTCGGCGCGAGCGTGCTGCTGTTCTTCTTATGGGTCGCGGCGATATCGGTATTCCTGGGGATTTCCTGGCTGTCGGTCATGGACAAGGTCGGCCGCTGGTCTCTCATCGCTTACGAAAAAGCCCAGGAGAAAATCGGCGAATGGCGCGACAAGGCCGAGGGTAAGCGGCAGCTGGCGCTGCGCCAGGACGTATTCGAGAAGGAAAAGAAACGCACGGCCGGCCGCGCGCCGCCGCGTATCGAGCCGACGATGGCGACGCTGGAACCGAGCGTGCGCGCTGAAAAAGAGCGGCAGGTGCCATTGTTCGATCCTCCTTCGGCCGGTGAGCTGCCGCCGCTGTCTCTGCTTGACGATCCGCCGCCGCAGTCCTCCGGTTACTCCGAGGAGTCGCTCGAGGCCATGTCGCGACTCGTCGAGCTCAAGCTGCGCGATTTCGGCATCGAGGTCGAGGTCGTATCGGTGTCGCCCGGGCCGATCATCACCCGCTTCGAGCTCGATCCGGCACCGGGCGTCAAGGTCAGCCAGATCGTCAACCTGGCCAAGGATCTGGCGCGATCGCTGTCCGTGGTCAGTGTGCGCGTCGTGGAAGTCATCCCCGGCAAGTCCTTCATCGGTCTGGAGATTCCGAACGAGAACCGCGAGCTCGTGACGCTCGGTGAGATATTGAAGAGCAAGGCCTACGACGAGCTGGGCTCGCCGCTGACGCTTGCGCTCGGCAAGGACATTTCCGGCAATTCGGTAGTTGCAGACCTGTCGCGCATGCCGCACCTGCTGATCGCGGGTACGACCGGCTCCGGCAAGTCGGTGGCAATCAACGCGATGGTGCTGAGCCTCCTGTACAAGGCGCAGCCGGAACACGTGCGCCTGATCATGGTCGATCCGAAGATGCTGGAACTGTCGGTGTACGAGGGCATTCCGCATCTGCTGACGCCGGTGGTCACGGACATGAAAGAAGCGGCGAACGCGCTGCGCTGGTGTGTCGGGGAAATGGACCGGCGCTACCGGCTGATGGCCGCGCTCGGTGTCCGCAATATCGGTGGCTACAATCGCAAGGTGAAGGAGGCGATCGCGGCGGGGGAACCCATCCCGGACCCGACCTGGAAGCCGCCCGAGATCGATGACCCGGACAAACCCTTAGAGCAGCCGACGCTCACCCCGCTGCCATTCATCGTCATCATCATCGACGAACTTGCCGACATGATGATGATCGTCGGCAAGAAGNNGGCAAGAAGGTGGAAGAACTGATTGCGCGACTCGCGCAAAAGGCGCGCGCCTCCGGCATCCACATGCTGCTCGCGACGCAGCGCCCGTCCGTCGATGTCATCACCGGCCTGATCAAGGCGAACATCCCGAGTCGCATCGCGTTCCAGGTGTCGGCCAAGGTGGATTCGCGGACGATTCTCGACCAGATGGGCGCCGAGAACCTGCTGGGGCACGGTGACATGCTCTACCTGCCGCCCGGTACTTCGTTGCCGACCCGGGTGCACGGTGCATTCGTTGCGGATCACGAGGTGCATGCCGTCGTCCGCAATCTCAAGAAAGGCGGTCAACCACGCTATATCGATGAAATTATCGAGGCGCCGACGAGTCCAACTCCAGGACTGACCGGTTTGGAGACGCTGCCGACGGATGATGTCGATGCTGAACAGGACCCGCTTTATGACCAGGCGGTGCAGGTTGTGATGGACACGCGCAAGGCCTCGATTTCCGGCGTCCAGCGGCGCCTGAAAATCGGCTACAACCGCGCGGCGCGGATGGTCGAGACGATGGAGCAGGCCGGGCTCGTCGGTCCGTTGCAGCCGAATGGTACGCGCGAAATCCTCGTGCCGCCCCCGGTCGAGGAGTGACAGTGATGTTGCGCCTTGTGGCTGTCGCACTGGCTGGCGCGGGCATGCTGGCCGTCGATGCCGGCGCGCAGGCGCCGAAAGATGCCGGTCAGCGCCTGCTCGAGGATTTCCTCGAGAATGTCGCCACGCTATCCGGCCGCTTCGAACAGCAGCTCATTGACGCCGACAACAACGTCATCGAGGAGTCGGCGGGCACGCTCGACATCCGTCGCCCCGGCCAGTTCCGTTGGGCGTACTCGACCCCCTACGAGCAGGTGCTGATCGCTGACGGCGTTAATATGTGGAGCTATGACGTCGACCTCGAGCAGGTCACCGTCAAGGCGCAGGCCGACGCGCTCGGCAGCACGCCAGCGCTGTTGCTCGGCGGTTCGACCGACGTGCTCGAGGACTTCAATTACATCGGCGCTTTCGAGGATCGCGGCACCGACTGGGTGCTGCTGCGTCCGAAGAATACGGAAAGCGGTTTCTATAAGGTCGAACTCGGCTTCACAGACGGACAATTGAGCCGCATGCTCTTCGGTGACAACCTCGAGCAAACGACGCTGATCGCGCTTCACGAGGTCGTGTTCAACGAACCGATTGACGAGGCCGTGTTCGACTTTACGCCGCCTGCAGGCGTCGACGTCGTCGGTTCCCCGGCAGCGGAGTCGCAAGCAGGGCTTTGAGGGTCAGCGCGAAATTCGCACCAGCTGGCGCAAATTTCGGGCTAGACTCGCAGATTGGCTGATCTTTTTGCACAAGACGTGACCCACGGCGCGCCCGGCGACGACCCGCATCGCCCGCTGGCGGATCGCGTGCGTCCGGATTCCCTGCAGGGTTTTTTCGGCCAGCAACATCTCCTTGGTCCCGGCAAGCCGCTGCGCGAGGCCATCGAGCAGGGGCGGGCACATTCGATGATTTTCTGGGGGCCGCCCGGCACCGGCAAGACGACCCTGGCGCGAATGGTCGCGAACTCGACGGACGCGCATTTCATCCCTTTGTCGGCGGTCATGGCCGGCATCAAGGACGTGCGCGCAGCCGTGCAGGAAGCGCAGCAGGTCAGAGAGGCCTACGGCCGGACCACCGTGCTGTTTCTCGACGAGGTGCATCGCTTTAACAAGTCGCAGCAGGATGCATTCCTGCCCTACGTCGAAGACGGGACGCTGACTTTCATTGGCGCGACAACGGAGAACCCGTCATTCGAGCTCAACAACGCGCTGTTGTCACGCGCCCGTGTCTACGTGCTCAAGGCGCTGGAGCAGGAGGATCTCGTGGACGTCATCCGCCGCGCACTGTCGACCCAGGCGGGGCTTGCCGACACCGAGATCGATGAGGAAGCGCTGCAACTGATCGTCGTGGCGGCCGACGGCGACGCACGGCGTGCGCTGAATCTGCTGGAGCTGGCCGCGGATCTCGCAGAGCCATCGGGCGCTGGCCGGAAAATCGACGACGCTACTGCGAAGGAGGTTGCGCAGGGCAGCTTCCGGCGCTTCGACAAGCAGGGCGAGTATTTCTACGACCAGATTTCCGCATTGCACAAATCCATCCGCGGCTCCGATCCGGATGCCTCGCTCTACTGGCTGATGCGCATGCTCGACGGCGGTTGTGACCCACTTTATGTCGCGCGCCGCCTGATCCGGGTCGCTTCCGAGGATATCGGTAATGCCGATCCCCGCGCGCTGCGACTATGCCTCGATGCCGCGGAGACCTATGAGCGGCTCGGTAGCCCCGAGGGCGAGCTCGCGATTGCGCAGGCGACTGTCTTCCTTGCCTGCGCGGCGAAGAGCAACGCGGTCTACAAGGCTGCGAAAGCTGCCGCTACCGACGCGGAACAGTACGGCACGCTCGACGTGCCGATGCATCTCAGGAACGCGCCCACCAGGCTGATGAAAGATCTCGGCTACGGAGACAAGTACCGCTACGCGCACGATGAGGAGGACGCGTTGGCGGCTGGAGAGAACTACTTTCCCGAGGACATGCCCGCGACGAAGTATTATCATCCCGTGCCGCGCGGACTGGAGATGCAGATCCGCGATAAGCTGGCCGAGATAGCCAGGCGTAACGAACAGCGGAAAGAGTCAGGCGATGATTGACCCGAAACTCCTGCGCACGGCGGCTGCCGAGGTCGCTGACAATCTCGCACGTCGAAACTTCAATTTCGACGCCGAAGCCTATGGTCGGCTGGAGGAGCAGCGCAAGGGCCTGCAGGTCGACGTGGAACAGTTGCGTGCCGAGAGGAATACGAGTGCAAAAAGTATCGGTAAAGCCAAGGCCCAGGGCGAGGACATCGCGCCGCTGCTCGCGGCGGTAGAGGACCTCGGCGCCAGGCTGGAAAGCGCGGAAGAAGCGCTCCAGGCGGTGCAGGCTGAACTGAAGGACGTCGAACTGGGTCTGCCGAACCTGCTGCATGAAGACGTTCCCGTCGGCAGTGACGAAAACGACAACCAGGAGGTCAAGCGCTGGGGTGAGCCGCGCAGTGTCGATTTCGAGCCCCGTGATCATGTCGAACTCGGTGAAGGTCTCGGGCTGCTGGACTTCGATGCTGCTGCGAGAATTTCAGGTTCGCGCTTCGCGGTCATGCATGGTCCGCTCGCCAGGCTGCAGAGGGCACTGATTCAGTTCATGCTCGATACACACACCGGCGAGCACGGCTACCGCGAGGTCTATGTGCCCTACCTGGTGCAGTCGGACGCCCTGGTCGGCACCGGGCAACTGCCCAAATTCGAGAATGACCAGTTCAAGACGACCGACGATCCGCCGTTCTACCTGATCCCGACGGCCGAGGTTCCCGTGACCAACCTGGTGCGCGATCAGATCCTGGAGCCCGCTGATCTGCCCGCCAGGTATGTCGCGCACACGCCGTGTTTTCGTTCCGAGGCCGGATCCTACGGCAAGGACACCCGCGGCATGATTCGCCAGCACCAGTTCGAGAAAGTCGAGCTCGTCCACCTCGTCGATCCCGCAGNNCCGTACCGCAAGGTCGTGCTTTGCTCGGGCGATACCGGCTTCAGTTCGCACAAGACCTATGATCTCGAGGTTTGGTTGCCTGGGCAGAACGCATACCGGGAGATCTCCTCCTGCAGCAACTTCCGCGACTTCCAGGCGCGCCGCATGCGAGCGCGCTGGCGTAACCCCGACACGGGCAAGCCGGAACTCCTGCATACGCTCAATGGTTCCGGCATCGCCGCAGGCAGGGCGCTGATCGCCGTTATGGAGAACTACCAGCAAGCCGACGGCAGCATAGCGGTGCCGGATCCCCTCAGACCTTACATGGGTGGCCTCGAATCGATCGCTTAGGGAGCGGCGTCGCCATCTGATCTACGCAACGAAAAAAGGCAGCGAAATCGCTGCCTTTTTTGCGCGATGCTGTGTTCCGCCGTCAGTCGCGGTTCAGGAACAGCTGCAGGATGTACCAGAACATCAGCGCGATCGACGCGAACAGCTCGAGCGATGCGGCAACATACTTGTCCTGCGGGTAGTGATGGATGATGTTCGACGTGTCGTACAGCACGGCGGCGCCGGCGAAGCCGATCATGGCCACCGAGAACCAGGTGCCGAGCTGGAAGCCGAAGATCATGCTGCCGATGATGGCGACCAATGCCAGCATGCCGATCCAGACGAGCATGCCGCGCAGGAAGGAGAAGTCCTTGCGGGTGATCATCGCCGTCGCGATCAGGCCGCCGCAACCGAGCAGGGTGACGCCTGCGGCGCTGTCGATCATGCCCGGCTCGATCGAGTAGGCGATGAACAGCAGCGGGGCGAAGATCAATGCCTCGAGAACGACGAAGAATGCGAGCGCCGCATACTGCGCGCCCGTCGATTCGACGCGATGCGCGACGTGGGCGGCACCCCAGCCGCCAAGGATGAAGGCCCCGAGGACCATCCACCAGTTGTTCAGCATCGGCGCTGCGATAGCGGCTGCCGTGCCGGACGTAAACAGGTATACCTCGACCGCAGCGAACGCGAGGATTGCGCCGACGACGTGGGCGTAACACTTCCATATGAAATGCGAGCGATCCTCGACGGACAGCTCGGCAACGGGCGCCAGGTAATTGACGTTATCGTTCATCGCGGAATCTCCTCCATGCGAATATTGGGCCGAAGTCTACCATTTGTGACCGAAAATTCGGCAGTTCCGTTCCTCAAATCGGCCCTTCCTGAAGGCAGGGATATTGGGTCTTCCGGGGCCCGTTCAAGAGCGCCTGCAAGGGCCGAGATCCCCGTGCCGCAGCGGTTTCGGGCCGGCACACCGACGTCGGCTAGGTCTCCGCGGCGACGATCCGGTTGCGCAGCACGCCGACGCCTTCGACTTCGATCTCGACGACGTCGCCGGGCTGCATCGCTGCCGTCGAACCGGGCGTACCCGTATAGATGATGTCGCCAGGGTAGAGCGTGACGTAGCGGCTGACGAAACTCAGGATCGCGTGCACGTCGTGGATGTGATCGATCGAGCTCTGATCCTGCATCGTCTCGCCGTTGAGACGGGTCTGTACCCGCAGGTCCAGGTAATCGAGCCCCGTGACGATCGCCGGTCCGAGCGGACCGAAGGTGTCGCTGGCCTTGGCTCGCAGCCATTGCAGATCGTTTGCCTGCCAGGATCGCTCGCTGATGTCGTTGCCGGCGGTGACGCCGAAGATGTAGTCGGCTGCTTCTTCCGCAGAGACTTTGCTTGCCGTTTTGCCGATGACGATGACCAGTTCGCCCTCGAAATGCAGGTCCGTGGCGTCCGGCGGATAGACGACGTCGGTCTCCGGGCCCGTCAGTGATGTTGGCAGCTTCAGGAACAGCGGCGGATGCTCCGGAATCGGTCGCGGTTCCTCGTGCGTCATCTCCTCGCGGTGACTGACGTAGTTGTAGCCGACGGCGATCACCTTGGAGGGTTCGGCAGGCGCCAGCAGCGTTACCGCGTCCCTGTCGACCGAGTGGCCGGTCCGCGATCCGCCGTTCCAGGGCGCGGCATTCAATTCGTGGATCTTGTCCCCGTCCTCGATGCCGTAGCTGACGGCGCCGTCGGCCTCGTAGCGCACATAGCGTGTGATTTCCGCAGACATTGCAATCGCTCCGTTTGTCACGGCCACGACCAGCGCCAGTACGACGATGGCGATTCGGCTCTTCATCTGAGATCCCCCGGACGACGGCCATTCGGCAGGCCTTCAAATTCGTGAGAGGGGAGTCTCCAAGTCTCGGCGTCTCTTTGCAAGCGGACAGGAACGCGCAGCCGGTCAACGTTGTAATCCGCGGGCAAAACTTGCATCGTAGCCAGCGTTCGGGATGCTGGAATTTGGCGATGGCGGAAGCGGACTGGGGCGCGCTGTCTTTGCTGCCGTTGGCAGCGACGCTGGTCCTCGCGTTCGTCACGCGCTCTGCATTGCTCGCCATGCTCGTCGGCACCTTCTCCGGGACGCTGATGCTCGGCAGCGCACCGGGCGCCGGCCTGAACGAACTGTTCCAGTCCTCGCTCGGCAACGGCGACTTCATCTGGGTATGCGAAATCGTCGTTCTGATCGGCATCCTGTTCGAACTGTTCAAGCGAGCAGGCGTCCTGGCTGCGCTGGCGGCGAAATTCGCGGGCGGCGGCGGGCACCGGCGGCGGGTCGAGCTTTCCGCCTGGGGTATGGGTTTCGTCATCGTCGACGACTATTTCAGCCCGTTGCTGACCGGCGCCGTGATGCGACCGATGTCCGACCGGGCGGCGATCCCCCGCGAGAAGCTCGCCTTCATCCTCGATTCGACGACGGCGTCGGTCTGCATTCTCGTGCCGTTCACCGCGTGGGGCGCTTATATCGCGAGCCTGATCGCCGCGCAGGGCGCCTTCGTGGGCTCGGTCGAGCAGGGGCTCAGCGTGTTTATCGGCGCGATCAAGTACAACTTCTACCCGCTGCTCATGCTGGTGTTCACGCTCCTCGTATGTGCCGGCTTGCTTCCCGATTTCGGACCGATGCGCAAGGCGGAGCGGCGCGTCGTCGAGACAGGCGCGCTGATCCGGCCGGGCGCCAAGCCACTCGTTACCGATGACGGTGACGCTATCGAGGAAAGCAGGGCGGACCGGGAAGCGTCCCTGCTATTCGAATTGCTGGTGCCGATCGTATTACTGGTATCCGTCGGCGCCTGGACGCTGGTGCAGACGGGTTCGGTCAAGATTGTCGAAGCTTTCATGCTGGCCACGGTATGGATGTTCGCGGTGCTGGCGTTCCGGCGCGAATTTTCCGGCGTGCAGGAGATTGCCGACGTCATTGTCGACGGCACCCGCA